>Ga0209075_1000287_pt1 | contig 48254 bp, 34 predicted proteins | sample Stecom2011_FD_187523 | JGI IMG/M metagenome (GOLD analysis project Ga0209075, IMG submission 187523) | Agricultural soil microbial communities from Utah to study Nitrogen management - Steer compost 2011 (SPAdes) (version 2) | ecosystem: Environmental > Terrestrial > Soil > Agricultural land...
GTTCCGATAACAGTGAGCGTGTCTCCAACTTCAATGTCTTTGTCAGCCAAAAGGTTTTTCCTGAAATCGCCTGTAGCACCATATCCAGGGTACACTCCATATACGTAAATTTCACTATCACCGTCATTCAAATAAACATTACCGTATGCAGGATTATCGATTAATGTGATTTTACCTGTTATCATAAAGTAATCAGCGCTTGAATCGGGCTTAGCCAGCACCTCGGCAATAGTGGCAGGGGTTACTGGAATGACGCTTTCTAGTACTGCACCACCTACTTGAGGATCGTCTTTATAAGCAGCACGTTTTCCAACTATTGTGATTATATCGCCAACCTTTAAATCTTTATCCTGGAAATCCTGAATACCATAAACATATGTTTCACCGGAGAAGTCTCTAATATCTAAATTGCCATAAGTAGTGTTAGAGATATCGGTTATAACACCAGTCAAACGATATTGAGTGTCACCAACTTCAGCTGCAAGAAATTCTGCAATTGACGCTTTTATAATAGCTCCTTTTTGACTTAGCGATACTTCTGTTGAATATAATTTAGATTCGAAGGAAGTGCCGAATATGATAACTGTTGAGCGATCGCCACCGGCATTAGCATCTGCTTTGAATTTTATAACCGTGTTCTCACCTTCTGTTTGTATAGAAGATATAGAGAGCCACGACTTAGCATCTTCGGGTATTTCTACCGACACTCCATCACCTTTTGAAGTGAGGTGGGCTATAAACTCACCACCTTCAACAGGAAGAATTTCGTTTTCTACTGAGTCTACCTTAACCAATGATTTCTTGATTTCTATAACAGTAACATCTACCAGCTGAGGTGATCCTGCATAAGTAGATTTTGGTCCTTCAATAGTCACCTCATCACCAACCTCTAAGCCTAGACTCAAAAAGTTTTTGCTAGCTCCCTTTGCGTCCAGTGTACCATATATATATATTGTACCGGTTTCGTCTTCTAAATCCCAGTTGCCATATTCGGTATTTGAGATTGTAGCAACCACTCCTGTTGTACGGAATGTTTTTCCGTCGGGACCATTTCTAACCTCTGCTACTGTTGCTTCTGATATTTGTGACAGACCCTGAATAATATTAATTCTTTGAGTTTTGCCAGCACTTTTAATCAAAACCTCTGCAGTGCGACCATCTAATGTTGATTCTGCTGAAAATACTACATCAGTTTCACCTGCACCTCCTGAATTTGTAGAGAATGATAACCAATCTACATCATCTTTATCAGTAGTAACCTTCTCAATAGTCCAGCCTTCTATTGCTGTTATGGTAATGGAGTTTGAGCCACCACTAACCGGAAGTGACACATACGATGACGACACCTGAATTTCATCAAGAAGTGTCATGCTATCCTCATCTTCGCAACTTACCATAAAAATAAGCGCTGAAATGATTAATGGAAATATATATTTTAATTTCATTTTATCTGTACTTTTAATTAGTTGAAAATATACTTAACACCAATTGATGCATACCAAGTCTGACCCAATGAGTAGCTTGGTGTGAATGTTTTAGTATCACCATTGATTGAAGCCGGGGTAGAGAATGTTGCTACACCATCAGCATCAACACCTTCGTATCTAAGAATGCGAGCCTCTGTACCAATCTCGGGATTCAAATATTTGCCTACACCCCAACTAGAGTTGAAAAGGTTCATCAGGTTTTTTATATCCAAGCTTAGCTGTAACACATTCTTTGAATTGTTTGTATTAACAACAAAATCGTGCTTATAGCTGAAGTCGATGCGATGCACCCAAGGAGAGTAAACACTGTATGCTTCTGCATATTCACCTTGCTTTCCTTTCAAGTAGCTGTTGCCATGAACATAATCCATGAAACGGGTTTTGTCGTTCTCAGAAACAAAGCGGAATTCATTGTTTGCCACCTCTGCATCTGTTGGAACATAAACTGCATCGTAGTTATAACCATCACCATTGATATCGTTTACAGTCATATATGAATAATTTGCTCCACCTCGCCATCCTTCGTAGATAAAGCTGTAGTGATTACCACTCTTATCGTGAGCAGTAAGACCTGCCACTAAACGATCAGGGGTAGTATACTGAGAGTTGTGCAATTTAATATGGTTAGGACCTTCTACCGTTGGAACATATGTAAATGCCGACTCAGCGTTAGATCCTGGCATACCGGTTACATCTTTTGCAACTGTATGTGTGTATGCAGCCATCAGATCGATCCATTCGGCAGGACGCGCATTTAACGTAATGTTACCTGAGTATCCGTAACCGCGACTTGTATTCTCTAATACAAATGCTTTTGTGCCGGTACGATAACCATCAGGATAGATTGGACGATTATCAACACCGTTGAAACGAGCAAATCCACCTACTGAAGGTATGCTCCAGTCGGAGATAGAAACACCATTAATAGTTTTATTAAAGATTCCTTCTACTGTAACAGAGAATGGAAAATATGTTGGGAATGAATAATCGACAGCCATCGACGTTTTCCATACCTGTGGCATTTTAAAGCTTGGGTCTACAGCTGCAATAGCTGAAGGAACTGTACCATCTTCAGGAGAAATTGTTGTAGGATAGCCTAGACCCGCCAACTTGTCGTACAACGCAGCCATTGAAGCATTACCGTTGGCATCAGTTACCAACCCACCGGCAAACGTATCCATTGAGAAACCTTTTCGTGCAGCTTCGGCAGCATTAATTTGTGCCTGATACTGCACCATACCACCGTTCGTAGGCATATTAGTGAAGAACACAAGAGGTAAGTTACCGGAGAAAAGTCCGGTACCTCCGCGTAGCTTTAGGCTATTATCACCCATTGCATCCCATACAAAACCTACACGAGGAGAGATCATAAGACTTGCATCGGGCCATTTACCAGTATCGATATTACGACCAGAATAATCAATTTCTTGAATAGCCTTGTTAGTCATCAAGTCGTCGTTATTAAAGAAAAGTCCATCTATACGAAGTCCGTATGAAAGTTTGAACTGTTCGTTAACACTCCAGTCGTCTTGAGCATAAACTCCAATTTTATTACTCCTAACACGAGCTGCAGGATTACTTTCTCCATCGTAACCATAAGTTAGGTTTACGATTTCAGGCACTCCTCCGTTTAAGAAGTCGTCGAGACTTGAGTAGCGATAATACCCTGTGCCGTTACGCATATAAGCATTATCTGCCATCTTATATTCGTATGCAATACCTCCCACTATTTTGTGATTACCCATATAGTAGGTCAACTCATCCTTAATATTAAATACATTGTTGTGAACACCGTTATTCCAGGTAAACAATTCATACCCCAAAGACATATAGGCTTGATCATCTTTCAATATATCGATAAACGGGAATTCTGAAGAAGTTGATCCGCGGATATCATCGAGTTTAGAGAAAGTTGCGAGAAGCTGATTTGAAAGATTATCTGACAATCGGCTGTTCAGGTCAAATGAGAATGAATGAACAAGGTTGTCTTGCGAATACATTGAGTTTGCAAACGACATTGAAGCTTGAGACATTCTTGCCTCCGACACGCGAGTACCCCCATCCATAGAAGTAGCATTTGGAGATCTCCAAGAAAGGTTTTTTGTATAGTTATAACGTAAAGCCAAACGATGCTTGTTTGTAATATTCCAATCCATACGTGCAAGAAGCTTGGTATTACTATCATCTGCAGGGAAGTTTGTGTAAGACCCTGTTTCATATCCATATTCACTTCTTACAAAATCTGAAACTCTCTTAAGATCACTTTCTGTAGTACGTGAGATGTAATTATCAGGATCGGCTACACCATTTGTTGAAGCTCTCCAACGGTTTACTATGGTTGGTGTTTTAGCCATCTCAGCATTTACAAAGAAAAACAGTTTGTTCTTTATAATTGGACCACCCAAAGTGAAACCGTATGTTGTATTACGGTCTTTCTCGCGTGCTCCCTGGATTTGAAAACCTTTTACAGCATCACCGCGTAAGTTTTCGTTTCTATGATAGACGTATGCGCTTGCCTGTAGGGTGTTTGTACCTGATTTAGTAATTGCATTTACACCACCACCGATGAAGTTAGTTTGACGAACATCGAATGGAGAGATCACGACCTGTAATTCCTCAATAGCTTCGATAGAGATTGGGTTTCCACCACCTGGAAGAGCATCGCTCAAACCAAAGTTGTTATTGAAATTAGCACCATCAACTGTAAAGTTGGCAGTACGACCATCCGTACCTGCGAAACTCATACCGTTACCACCATATGGTGAAAGACGAGTAATATCCATAATACTACGACTTACAGTTGGCAAATTTGCTATCTGAGTGTTAGTGATATTGGTTACCGCCCCTGTTTTATCGGTAGAAAACTTTGTGCGTAAAGCAGTTACCACCACCTCACCTAAGGCAACGGTTTCTTCTTGCATTACTACATTGTGTGAATAGTTTGCACCTAAACTGATTGTTACTCCCTCAGTTACATTATCACTATATCCAATATAGGATATTACAATAGTGTAAGGACCGCCAACACGCATACCGTTGAGGTTGTAACGTCCTTCCATATTTGTCACAGTACCATAGGTTGTTCCTGAGGGTGTATGTGTTGCCACCACCGTGGCTCCAATCACAGCACCATCAACATCGGTAACTCGTCCACTCATACTGGAGGTAGTTACCTGTGCTTGTATCATAGTAGCAATCATTAAAAAGAGCGCTACAGATAAAAACTTTAATTTTCTTACCATAGTTTCTAGTCTTAACTTGAATTTATAAATGTTTAATTGAAAATCACTACAAAAGTAACATTAAAATATGATAAACGTGTTAAGAAAATGTTACAATTTGATATGTGATTTGAGCTTTTAGCCGTTGATAATTAAGATGTTTAATTCAATCTATAACTATTTTTATGAGAATGATATCAAAAAGTAAAAGAAGGACGAATAAAACAACATATTTAAAAAAGAAAAAGCGTATAACTTTCAATTTATCATTTCAAGTTATACGCCTTAATAAGACATTTATTTTATTTATGTGCGAATTACATCATTCCGCCCATTCCTCCGCCTGGCATTTGAGGAGGTGCTGGGTTATCTTCTTTCTTTTCGGTAATTACACATTCTGTTGTCAAGAACATACCTGCGATAGAAGCAGCATTTTCTAATGCTACACGAGCTACCTTAGTTGGATCAATTACACCGGCTTCATACAAGTCTTCATACTTATCTGTAGAGGCATTGTAACCGAAATTATCTGCTGATTCGCGTACTTTTTGTACAACAACAGCACCTTCTTTACCAGCATTGGCTACAATCTGACGAAGAGGTTCTTCGATTGCACGCTTAACGATTTCGATACCTGTTGTTTCGTCGTCGTTTTCGCCTTTAAGATCTTCGAGAACTTTGCTTGCACGGATATAACCAATACCACCACCTGGGATAGTACCTTCTTCAACTGCAGCACGAGTTGCAGAAAGAGCATCCTGTACACGGTCTTTTTTCTCTTTCATTTCTACTTCAGAGTTTGCACCTACATAAAGTACTGCAACACCACCAGCTAACTTAGCCAAACGCTCTTGAAGTTTCTCGCGATCGTAGTCAGATGTAGTTTTTTCTATTTGAGCGCGAATCTGTCCGATACGGTTCTGAATAGTTTCTTTATCACCAACTCCGTTTACTAAAGTAGTATTGTCTTTGTCTATTGTAACCTTTTCAGCTGATCCCAACATGTCTATTTCAGCATTCTCAAGGGTAAGACCTTTTTCCTCAGAAATAACTGTACCTCCTGTAAGAATTGCAATATCTTCGAGCATCTCTTTTCTGCGATCTCCGAATCCAGGAGCTTTAACTGCAGCAATCTTAAGTGATCCACGTAAACGGTTTACAACAAGTGTTGTTAGTGCTTCAGAATCGATATCTTCTGCAATAATTAATAGAGGTTTACCAGTTTGAATTCCTTTCTCGAGTATAGGTAAAAGTTCTTTAATAGCTGATATTTTCTTATCATAAATAAGAATAAGTGGGCTTTCGAATTCAACCCTCATAGCTTCAGTATCAGTTACAAAGTATGGAGATATATATCCACGGTCGAACTGCATACCTTCTACAACATCAACGTATGTATCGGTACCTTTTGACTCTTCAACTGTAATAACACCCTCTTTGCTTACCTTCTGCATTGCTTCTGCAATTAGCTTACCAATTGTTTCGTCGCCGTTTGCAGAGATTTTAGCAACATTCTCAATCTTTTTAAGATCTCCACCAACTTCAACTGCTTGCTCTTTTAGGTTTTCAACAATTTTTAATACCGCTTTGTCGATACCGCGTTTCAAATCCATTGGATTAGCTCCAGCAGTAACATTTTTAAGTCCAACACCAATAATTGATTGTGCAAGAACAGTTGCAGTTGTTGTTCCGTCACCTGCATCATCATTAGTTTTTGAGGCCACCTCTTTTACAAGTTGAGCACCCATGTTCTTAAATGAATCTTCAAGATCAATTTCTTTTGCAACAGTTACACCATCTTTTGTAATTTGAGGCGCTCCGTAAGTTTTATCAATAATCACATTACGACCTTTTGGCCCGAGTGTTATTTTTACGGCATCTGCCAGTTCGTCAACACCTTTTTTTAGAAGGTCACGAGCTTCAATATTAAATTTAATTTCTTTAGACATACTATTTGTTAATTATTTGTTTTGTATTTTTAGATGAATAGTTAAATTTTTAGGTCCTAAGAAAGGATTGCTAAAATGTCTGACTGACGCATGATAAGCAATTTCTCGCCATCAATTTCAATTTCAGTACCAGCATATTTTCCGTACAACACCTGATCGCCCTCTTGCACTATCATTTCTTCATCTTTGGTGCCTTTTCCTACGGCTTTAACTTCGCCTTTTAATGGTTTTTCTTTTGCTGTGTCGGGAATGATGATTCCACTAACTGTCTTTTCTTCTGCAGCTGCCGGTTTTACCAGCACTCTGTCTGCCAATGGTTTAATGTTCATACTACTAAAAATTGATGTTAATATAATTAATATAAGTTTTTTTGTTAGCTACAACCTCAACTGCTAATTCTGTGCCAAAAATAAAATAAATCAAAAACTGACATATAGACTGTCAAAATTTCAGTCGGTGAATCTCGCAACAATAAGGAACAAATACTAAATAATGATATGATTTATCCGAAAAAAAGTCTATTTTTACATTTTAATAAAATAAACAACTATGGATGAAAAATTTGTTACTATAAAAACCTTCGCTTTTCCTGCTGATGTTACTATGGTACAGTCGTTCATGGAAATGAAGGGCATTGAAACATATATGAAGAATCTTTTATCCAACAGACTCTCATATGCTATTGGAGATATTGAGATGCAAGTAAAATCGTCAGATTATGAAATAGCAAAAAAAGCACTCATTGAAGGTGGTTTTGCAGTACCCGAAGATTTTGAAAGTATAAATCCCTAAAAAGATAATGCTGGGAGATTCAGTCAGAAAAAAATACAAATATATCCTTGTTGGTTTAATAATCTTGTTAGGATTGTTGATATTCAGGTATACCCGCCCATATATGAGCGGTTTTCTTGGTGCTGCAACGCTATATCTAATAGTAATTGGACAACACAGACATCTGACTCTTAAGCTAAACTTTAAAAGGGGACTAAGCGCTATTTTGATAGTATTGGAGGTCTTATTTTTCATCCTTTTACCTCTAACAGGACTTACGTTTCTGGTAATAGACACTTTTTCTGGTATTTCTATTGATCCTGAAGTAATACTTGCCAATTTAAACGATTTTATACACTCAATTGAAGAGAAGATAGGTTTCAATCTCTTCACTCCAGAGAATCTGTCGGTTTTACCGCGCGCAGGAACTAACATATTGCAAATACTAGGCAATAGCATTTACTCCTTTATTATAAATATAGTAGTCATCTTGTTTGTGCTTTACTATATGCTATTCAGCAACGAAGAGTTTGAAAGAGCTATACGAGAGATACTACCATTTAAAGAAGAAAACAAGCAAATTCTAGCTGAAGAGACAAAGCTTATTATTCAGGCAAATGCAATTGGCATTCCATTAATGGCAATTATTCAAGGTTTTTTTGCATATTTAGGATACCTGTTTTTTGGAATAGATGGAGCACTACTATATGCAATTCTTACTGCTTTTTCCACTATTATACCTCTTGTAGGAACTATGATTGTATGGGTACCTCTTGGCATTGGTTTGCTAATTGGTGGAGACTTAGTAAATGGAATTGGTATACTGATATACGGAATGTTTATAATTGGAGGTGTTGATAATGTGGCGCGACTACTTCTTCAGAAGAAGCTTGCCGATATTCACCCTCTAATAACTGTGTTTGGTGTGTTAATAGGTATTCCTCTTTTTGGTTTTTGGGGAGTTATATTTGGGCCCCTCCTTCTATCTCTGTTTATACTTTTCTTTAATATGTACAGACACGAATATGTACCGGGATCAAAGGCTGAACCCCGGGTTACTACTCGATTGAAAGCTGGTAGTGTAAATATGAATCATTACAATAAAGCCAAACTAAAATATAAAAACTTAAACAGTAAACTTAGTTATCCAGCCAAGTCAAAAAAGAAAGATGAGAGTGACAAACTTCAAAAAGATTAACAATATAATCGTAATATTTTCGGTTTTAGTACTGGTAGGATGTTATTCAGGTAAAGAGAAAAGAGAAATTATAACAGAAGGAACATTTCTCTATACAGAAGAAATACGACATGCTGAAGGTTTCAGTATAGACTACTATAAAGAGTTTACAAAGGTTACAATAAACAATCCCTGGGGTAATGACCATAAACCTTACGCTGAGTACTATATTTATAAGTCTGGGGATAACAAAAACAGAGTTCTTGAAAAAGGCAAATATGCGTTTTATGCACCACTATCTTCGTTGATAGTTAACACATTTTCATACTTCGAGTTTTTGAACCTTCTTAATGAATTAGAAACAGTTACGGGTGTAACTGATGGATTTAGAATTTATAATCCTTCTATTTTGGGTAAAATTGAAAGAGGTTTAGTAAAAGATCTGGGAGATCCATTTAATCCAAATATAGAAAATACAATTGAATTAAATCCGGGAGCAGTTATAAATTCTGCATATGCACAAAATGACAGTTACAGCGAAAGGCTTTTGATGACAGGAATACCTGTTATTTACTCACTTGAGTGGATGGAAGAGACACCTCTTGCACGAGCTGAGTGGATAAAAATGATTGCTGCTTTTTTTGATAAAGGAGATATTGCCAGCCACATATTTGACGATATTGAAAATAGGTATACTGATGTAAAGAAAAAAGTTGAAGGTGTTGGCAAACGTAAGTCGGTGCTTGCCGGCGACAACTTTCAAGGCACTTGGTATCTTCCGGGAGGCGAAAGTTTTAATGCTGCTCTTTTTAGAGATGCTGGTCTGCACTACGTATATGAAAACAACTATCAAAGGGGAAGCATAGGGCTAGATATTGAATCAGTTCTTACACAATTTGCTAATACCGACATTTGGTTGGGTTGTGAAGCAAGCTCATATAATCAACTCATAAATAAGGATAGCAAGTATAGGCTGTTAGGTCCGGTAAATAAACGACAGGTATTTAACAACCACAATCGGACTACAACTTCTGGAGGAAATGACTATTTTGAAAGTGCAATTGCTAATCCCGATTTGCTATTATCTGACATGGTAAAAGCAGCATATCCTGAGCTTATGTCAAATTATTCATATAGCTACATTAAACCACTTAACTAAATATTCCATTTTTAGTTAAGAACGTTTGTATATATGCTTAAAATGGAGGATCAAAAGTTGAAGAATAAAACAACAATATTTTTAATTTTAATTTTCCTGCTAATTGTAGCTTTTATTGGCGATATATTTACAGGAAATGCAACAATATCAATAAAAGAAGCTTGGTCAGCTCTTTTCGGTAGTTCGGGTAATGTTATTGTTGATGAGATTATTCGTAATTACAGACTTCCTAAAGCATTAACCGCTGTATTAGCCGGAGCAGCACTGTCGGTCTCAGGTTTATTAATGCAAACTCTTTTCAGAAACCCTTTGGCTGGTCCAGATGTATTGGGTGTAAGCGCTGGAGCTGGTTTGGGTGTAGCACTTCTTACAATGTTCAGTGGTACTGCACTGTATCCATTTATACAAATAATGGGCAATATGGGACAAGTAGTTGCTGCTATAGCTGGAGCGACACTAGTTTTGTTGTTGATCTTAGTTGTTTCTTCACGAATTAAAGATTCGATTACTATTCTGGTTCTGGGAATGATTTTTGGTTATGTAGCAAGTTCGCTTATTACAATCCTGCAAAGCTTTGCTGATCCCGACTCACTAAAAGTGTTTGTTACTTGGACATTTGGAAGCTTGGGAGATGTAACACTTGACGAAATGCCCATTTTAGCCACCATTGTACTTTCAGGAATCTTGTTAACTATAATACTTCAGAAAACTTTGAACAGTTTGCTCTTAGGAGAAAGTTATGCACTGAGTGCAGGATTGAATATTAAGAGAGCCAGAATCATAATAATTACCATCGCAGCAGTTATAACAGGCTCTGTAACAGCATTTACCGGCCCCATAGCCTTTGTAGGTGTTGTTATACCCCATTTTGCAAGAGCCTTTTTTGGAACAGTGAACCATAGAACAATACTTCCTGCAACAATTCTTATGGGAAGTATACTTATGCTTATCTGCGATATTGTATCTCAAATTCCTATTACAAACAGAACCCTTCCAATAAATGCAGTTACTGCAATGTTTGGTGCTCCAATGATTATTTGGATTGTACTGAAAAGGAAGAAGTTATAGTTCATTTTTGTTTGGCATCATATTTGCCATCTATGTCTGGAATGACTAGAATAATAGAGTCAAATTAATTAGTCGATTAAAAATAAAAGTTTATATTTGTAGTCGATACACAGCAAAAGAAGGAAAATAAAAATGGATAATAATTTTTCACAGCGAGTCAGAGACATAATGGCATACAGTAGGGAAGAAGCCGGACGTCTCCAGAATAATTATATCGGGCCAGAACATCTACTGCTCGGTATTCTTCGCGATGGAGACGGAGTTGCCATACAAGTTTTACAGGATTTCGATATCGATCTTAATATTCTTAAAGATTATATAGATTCGAATGTGAGATCCATACAGGAGCCATTTGATGGGACCAACGAACTCGTTATTAATAAAAACACTGAGAAAGCTCTAAAAATGAGCATTCTGGAAGCTCGTTTAACAAAAAGTACAGAAACTGATACTGAGCATATCTTACTTGCTCTGCTAAAAGAAAAAGATACACTTATATATGATATACTTAAACAATTTCAATTAGACTACTCTAGTGCGTTTTTGTATATAAAAAGTATTATTGAGAACAGAGCTGATGAGGTAGCTGACAAAAGTGACGATCCTACTGCAGGTGCGAATTTCACCGACGACGATGATGATATGAATCAGAAGTCGTTTAATCCGGGAGGAGGTAGCCAAGGTGCTGCATCACAAAATAAAAACACTGCCTCAGACACACCTGTACTCGATAATTTTGGCACTGATATTACTCGTGCTGCACTAGAAAACAGGCTCGACCCTGTAGTTGGACGCGAGAAAGAGATTGAGCGCATTGCTCAAATACTTAGCAGACGTAAGAAAAACAATCCAGTTTTAATTGGAGATCCGGGTGTAGGTAAATCTGCTATTGTAGATGGTCTTGCAATACGCATAAATCAGAAGAAAGTGTCTCGTGCATTATTCGACAAAAGAGTAATTGCTCTAGACATGGCTTCAATTGTGGCAGGCACAAAATATAGGGGTCAGTTTGAAGAACGTATTAAAGCAATATTAAATGAGCTTTCAAAAAACCCCAACATAATCCTCTTTATTGATGAGATACATACTATAGTGGGTGCAGGTGGTGCTGCTGGCTCGCTTGATGCTGCTAATATGCTTAAGCCTGCATTAGCTAGAGGAGAGATACAATGTATAGGTGCTACAACTCTTGATGAGTATAGAAAGAATATTGAGAAAGATGGTGCTCTTGAGCGACGCTTTCAAAAGGTGATCGTAGATCCTACTTCTTCGGAAGAGACTCTTCAGATTCTTAGAAATATAAAAGAAAGATATGAGGATCATCATAATGTAAGGTATACAGATGAGGCATTACAAGCATGTGTAAAACTCACCGACAGATATGTTTCTGACCGTACATTCCCAGATAAAGCTATTGATGCTCTTGATGAAGCTGGTGCAAGGGTACACATATCTAATATTGTTATTCCAGAGACAATAGAACAACTTGAGAGAGAACTTAAAGAGGTTGAACAACAAAAAACCGATGCTGTAAAAGCTCAGAAGTATGAGTTGGCTGCCAGCTTCAGAGATAAACAGCGTCAATTGCTGCTTGCACTTGAGGCAGAAGAAGAACGTTGGCAAAAAGAGATAAAAGAAAAGCCTGAAATAGTTGATGAGGAAAAGATTGCAGAGGTAGTTGCAATGATTTCAAATGTTCCTGTTCAGAGAATTGCACAGGCAGAGGGTCAACGATTAATGCAAATGAGGGATTTACTTAAAAGCAAGGTCATTGGACAGGACGAAGCAGTTGATAAGATTGTAAGAGCTATACAGCGTAATCGTGTGGGACTTAAAGACCCTAACAAGCCGATAGGTACGTTTATGTTCTTAGGGCCAACAGGTGTGGGTAAAACTCACCTTGCTAAGAAACTGGCCGAATTCTTGTTCGATTCTCCTGAAAACCTTATTCGAATCGATATGAGTGAGTACATGGAGAAGTTTAATGTTTCGCGATTGGTTGGAGCCCCTCCTGGATATGTCGGATACGAAGAAGGTGGACAGCTTACAGAAAAAGTTCGTCGACGCCCTTACTCTGTGGTTCTGCTTGATGAAGTGGAAAAAGCTCACCCTGATGTGTTCAATATACTTCTTCAGATTATGGATGAGGGTCATGTTACTGACAGCCTTGGAAGAAAGATAGATTTTAGAAATACAATTCTGATAATGACATCTAATATAGGTACTCGTCAACTGAAAGATTTTGGAAGAGGTGTAGGATTTAAAACTAACTTTGATGTTACCGATGTTGAATATTCAAGAGGAGTAATTCAGAAGGCATTAAATAAAGCATTCGCTCCTGAATTCATTAACAGAATTGACGATATAGTGATGTTTGATCAGTTAAACAAAGAAGCAATTTTCAGTATCATCGATCTTGAACTTGAAGGACTTTTCAAACGAATTGGAAATCTTGGTTTCAATGTTACTCTTTCGGAACCTGCTAAAGAGTTTATAGCCACTAAAGGCTATGATATTCAGTTTGGAGCCCGTCCTCTAAAACGTGCTATACAAAAGTACATTGAAGATGAGCTTGCAGAAAAGATAATTAGTAGCCATATGAAAGAAGGCGATTCTGTTGTTGTCGACTTTGACGAAGAGAATCAGAAGATTGTAATGAAACAGGAAAATGAGAAGATTATGAATTAATCTATTCTGCAATATCAGAAATAAAAAATTTAAAAGCCCTTGCCTAGATATTAGGTAAGGGCTTTTTCGTTACATTACAGTAATAAATTCCAAAAGAACTGAAATTTAATACAAATAAGTAACCCCAAACAATTATGTCTGGGGTTACATGAAATATTCAATATTTAGATTAATATCTATTTCTATCTAATTCTTTACTTCAGTTAGTATATTTTAGTTCCAACCTGGATTTTGGTTTCCTTCCAAAGCTGGATTTGCTTGCATTTCGCTAAGTGGAATAGGCCATAGCAGAGCATGTTCTGGTATAGCACCTACTCTTGATTGACCCTCAGGTTTGTTTTGAATTGCTGCAGATGAGAGTGGCACCCAATTTAAACGTCCTGTTCCAACTCCATCGGGTTGTGGATAAAGACGTGTTCTTCGTATATCATCCCATATCTTAAATTCAAGAGGGAACTCATGAAAACGTTCAGTAAGTATCGCTTGAATTAAAGCATCTCCTGATGCAGTCACATCAGCCAATCCTGCACGAGTTCTAACCTGGTTAAGATAGCCTCTTGCATCAGATTCGTTGCCTGTACGTGCAAGTCCTTCAGCTGCAATCAGCAGCACTTCTGCATATCGGAAAATTGGCATGTTATAATCTCCATTTCGACCATTAATCAAAGAACCATCGTCAAACCAAGCCCAATTACCAACATTATTTAGGGTATGGCTTATACCCGTATCATCGGTATATTCAGAAAAGAAAAACTGCTTCTCCATAATACGAACATCGTCTGGATGATAACTGTCTAACAGTACATCAGAAGGTAAGTAGGCGTTATATAACACATCTCCACCTGGTTTGAAAACACTAGCATCATTAGCATTCTTCCACTGAAAAGCATCTGTTCCAATTGAACGAACTGCATAAGAGTTACCTACATTAAAGCTTGTTTGATTATACTCTTTAGCATAAATAATTTCATTAGATGATTTAGTGGTCTTAATAATATTATATGCAGATTCAAGATCTGTTGTACTACCACTTGGTTGAATAAGTGCATGTTGTCCTCCATTGATAACATTAATGGCCATATTTGCGGCTTTTGTATAGTATTCATTACCTCCGTTTACAGGTGCACCTGCCCATTGCAGATAAACTGCTGCAAGCAGAGTTTGTGCCATTGGTCGTGTTACATACCCATCATTGGCATAAAATGAAACATTAGGTAATGCATTACCTCCTATTATATCTAAAAGATCGGTTTCTATATTTGCATAAACCTGTGCTGAGGGAGTACGTTCAACATAAATACCCTCAAGAGATGTAAAAGGTTTGTCGATATATGGTACATCGCCATATTCCTTTACAAGGTATGAATAGGCATAAGCACGGAAGAACTTACCTTGGGCTACAAAGTTTGCAATTTGTGCATCCGATAAAACATCTGTCATTAGAGGAATATTTTCAATAACAAAGTTTGCACGAGAAATACCAATATAAAATTCTGTCCACATCTTCTGAGAAGTAGCATCAAACGATTCAATATTAAAGTTTCCTCCTTCAGAAGCATTTGTAAAAGTTCTGTCTTTACGTTTATCTACAAAAAGACCCGACATTACTCCACCCCACATAGTTGCTTTAGGTGTCCATCCACCATCTACATCAATATTATGTAAATATGGAACACCCCCAAAATATAAAGCATTTACGCCTGTAATAGCATCTGATTCAGTTTTCCAAAACTGTCCTGTTGTTTTAGCATCCAGTGGATCCTCTTCTAGGAACCCTTCACATGAACTCATCACAATTGTTAAAGAGATCAGGAAAAGTACGTATTTATATATTTTCTGTAATTTCATATGATTACTTTTTTTTAATAATTACTGACTATCTATTAGAACGTTACATTAACTCCCACCGTGAATGTTCTTGGACGGGGATATGTAAAGAACTGACGGTTAGTTCCCCATTTATTATCACCTAAACGAGATGAGTTTTCGGGATCAAAGCCCAAATAATCAGACGAAGTGATTAAGAATGCGTTGTTCACATTTCCATATAACCTCAATGAATGCAAACCGATACGTTGTAAAGAGTTAGGGGTAAAAGTATATCCCAATTGAATTAGGTTACCTCGCAGGTAAGAACCATCTGCTACCCATGTATCATCAGCATTAGCATTATTACCCATTCCAAAGTTTGCAAGACGAATAGCTTGAGCTGTTCCATTTGGATTAAGAGTAGGATGCCAAGCTTCCTGCCATAAACGATCAATACCACTTGTAAGGAAACGTCCTTCAGCCGAGTGGAAAAATTCTTGCATTATGTCGGCACCCCAAGAGAATTGCAAATCAAATGTAAGATCAAATCCTTTATAATTGAATGTGTTTATAAAAGAACCCATCCAATCGGGTAAACCATTTCCAAGTATTTGTCTCTCTTTATAGGTAACCTTTTCACCAATTGTGGAAGGTACATTCATGGTTTCGGTATCCCAGTTTGCTGGAACTCCATCATATATACCTGCTCGCTTATATCCATAGAACGATGATAACTCTTCACCTTCACGAATAAGCATTTCATAACCAACAAAACCATCAAGAAGTATCTGACGTTTTCCAGTTACCTGATCAACAGAAGAACTTTCATCAAGTTTCTCAACTTTATTTTTATTGAAACTTAAATTAAGAGTACTGTTCCACTGAAAATCACTTGTCTGTATTGGGTAAGCATTAACAAGCAAGTCGAAACCTTTGTTAGATACCTCTCCAATATTACTAGTAATAGAAGAGAAACCTGTAGTTCTAGGAATCGGACGACTCAATAGAAGGTCTGTTGTATACTTGTAGTAGTACGAAGCTTCAACATTCAATCTGTTGTTGAACAGACCAAGATCTACACCAATATCCCACTGGTTTGTTTTCTCCCATCTCAAATCAGGATTTGGCATACGCTGAGTATAAGATACTGTTTGCAACGATTCTCCAATAATAGTAGTAGACTGTCCAATTGTAGCTAGAGATGCGTATGTGCCAATTTCAGAGTTACCTGTAACACCAAATGAAGTATGAGGTTTTAATCTGCTAATGACAGCATTATCAATTAAGAAATCTTCGTTAGACATCAACCATCCCAGACCGATTGAAGGGAACCATGAATATTTGTTGTTGGCTCCAAATTTAGATGAACCATCCCAACGGCTTGTAACTGTTGCCAGATATTTATTATCGTATGAGTATGCAAGTCTGGCAAAATAAGAGTTCATTGTCCATTTGTCATGATCATTACCTACCGATGGTCTATCGGAACCTTTACCTAAATTGTAGTAACCATAAAAGTCGTCAGAGAAGTTACTTCCTACAGCATTAAAATAGGTATAGGTTCTTTCTTGCCATGAAACACCACCCATTGCATTAACTGAGTGAAGACCTAGAAGTCTGTTGTATGTAAGATATGTTTCTTCCTGCCAATAAAGTGTGTTAGAGTTGTTACCTTCTGCCCTACCTGTTGAACTCTGATTTATAAGAGGTCGTGGAGTAAAAGGTGTATAATTTGCATTTCGATTATTATGATAGTCTACACCAAATTGAGTTTTTAAATCTAAACCTTCAGCTAAATGAAATGTAAGAGCTGCATTACCAAAAACCTGAGTTCTGTATTGTTTAGCTTCCATACGTTTTAGCAGCTCAACTGGGTTACCTACACCTTCAGGGCTAAAGCCCTGCATTGCACTTGGACTTGGATTATTCTGATCACGATAAATAGCATCAGTTCTAAAGCTGTTTGTTTGAGCATACACACCATCAATCATTACCGGTATAAATGGAGGTAACTCAATCATAGTACGTAATGCACCCTGACCATATGGGTTATCAGATGTTCTATTACCCCACGAATGGTTTACTAGTAGGTTAACACCGGTTGACAACCATTTTGTTGGTTTATCATCATATGCCAACTTAGCGTTTATCCTTTTAAAAAAGGTGTTATGCAAAATTCCTTGTTGGTCAGTATAATTTAAGAAAGCTCCAACCGAGTGATCTTGATCACCTCTTTGTATACTAATTTGATGATTCTGAGAGAAAGATGTTCTGGAAGCCTCTCTTTGCCAGTCTGTATTATATTTTGGAGAACCATCTGAATTAAAAATTCGTTCATCTGTAAAGATCTGAGAAAGATCGGTTGTAAAGTTTCTATTCTGCCAAGTATTAGCGTTTTCAAGACCCTGTTTGAAAGCGCTCATCCATTCACCTGCATCCATTACATCCATGAATCTTGCCATTTCGCTTACTGATAATGAACCATCATAAGATACACGTGCACGATTTCCTGTGTTCCCACCTCTTTTAGTAGTTACAAGAATTACACCATTTGCACCACGAGCACCATAAATAGCAGCAGATGAGGCATCTTTCAAGACCTCTATAGACTCAATATCATTGGGGTTCAAGAATTGAAAATTAGACATTACAACACCATCTACAACATATAGCGGGCTGGCCGAAGCATTAATAGTAGAAATACCTCTAATAATAACTCTCAGTTCACCTCCAGGCTGACCTGTATTTGAGAAAATATTCACACCAGCAGCCTTACCTTTCAATCCCTCAAGTGCATTGAACGATTGATTCTTAATGATATCACTACCCTTTGCAGTTGAAATAGATCCTGTAACATCTGATTTTCTCATAGTTCCATAACCTACTACAACAAGTTCATCCAAAGTCTGTGTATCTTCTATAAGAACTATATTAAAGTTACTTGCACCTGTTGTGTTTATTTGCTGATCTATATAACCAATATATGATATAGTAATAACAGCACCGGCAGAAATTTCAAACTGAAAATTACCATCAATATCGGTTACTGTACCGTTTGAGGTGCCATTTTCAATGATATTTGCACCAATAACTGGGATGCCAAGCTCATCAAGCACTCTACCTGATATTTGATTCTTTTGTTGTGTAACCTTAGAAGTTTTGTTTACATTGGCATCATTTATATTTTCATTTTTCTTATCTATAAAAATATATTTCCCCGAAACTCTATATGTTAGGGAAGAGTTGTTAGTTAACTGATGCAATATCTCAGAGATTGATTTATTGTCCAGTTCCACGTCATACTGAATCGTGTGATCCACATCACTGCTTTTATAGAAGAATACATATTCTGACTGATTCTCAATAGCTGAGACAACCTCATCAAATGTAACATCTTCTAAGTTCAAAGTCAGCATTTCTTTATAAACATCGCTATCTGCAAAGCTAATGCTTACATTAAAAAGCATTAGTGTTAGCACAAGCATGCTGGTCAAATAATTAGATTTATTCATTTAATAATTTTTTAGTGGTATATTAAAAGTTTTTTAAAATTTCTTTTCCCTATTATGGGTTCATTTTTCACATAGAATATTTATTTACATAGGCATATAATTTGATTAAGTTAATAGTTTCAATTCCATTTCTTCTAAAAAAGTAGTATTGTATCATTAGTAATTTTGTGCTGATATTCTCCTTTAAAATTCAACACCTCAATTATTTCTTCCGGTGTTTGATAGTAGAAAAACTTACCTGTATACTCTTCATCAATAAGTTCTTCATCTAGTATAAAAGTAACACCTGTTACATAACCTAATCTACGTGTTATTTCACAAAGAGAAGCCTCTCTAAATGAATATACTCCATCAATCCACATCATTGCATCTGAAATATCGATATCTGAAACAGTTGTTTCATTAATGCTTCTATCAAAATTGATCTGTTGATTAGGCAATACAATAATTTCATCAATTAAAGTGTTATCATTACCATATGTTTCAAGTTTTATTTTTCCATTAACAAGAGTTGTAATTGTGCTGTTATCAGAGCTATATGCTAATACATTAAACTCAGTACCTAATACATTAATCGATTGCTTTTCTGTATGTACTACAAACTCGGAGTTGTCAGCTTTAGAGACTTTAAAAAAAGCTTCTCCATCAAGATAAATCTCTCTTTTACCAGCTGTAAAGTTTCTTGGGTATTTAAGATACGAAGATGCGTTTACTATTACTTCAGATCCATCAGATAGCAGTATGGTTTTTGGCGCACTACGTGGATTAGTTTTTACTTCAACCCAATCTACTGCTACATCGTTGTTTTTAACAAAAGCTATACATAATACAACTATAACAATTGCAATTGCTGCAACACTATTAATAATAGCAAAGGTTGATTGTCTTTTTTTTCTCTTAGCTTTTTCAGTTACTGTATTATTAATTTTTAGCCAAACAGCATTAATTTCATTATTAGTTGGATATATACCACCTTTTCGACGATCGTAAATATCTTTTAAAGAAAGAAACAATACTCTGTTATCCTCAGATAAATTGTACCACTCAGAAAACAATTTTTTATCATTAACGTGCTCAGATCCTGCGAGAATTCGCATGATCACATTTTCTATATCATTATTCATATATAGTTGCTTGCAATCTTATATATTATTTAATTAATTATATATCATATTATATATACGATTGTTAAAACAAAACTACGTACGACTAAAACAAGAAAAGTAAAAAAATAATGTTTTCACGTAGGAATTTTAATGCTTTATAGATATGTGTTTCAACGGTCCTTATTGAAATGTTCAGTTCCTCAGCAATTTCAGAATGTTTCTGCTCATTTAAAAAGGCTTTCTCAAAGACTAATCTCTGTCTATTAGGCAACTTTTCTATCACTTCATTGATATCTTCAATGATTTTATCATTCTGCAAATTATTGTCATGTAAAGTAGTATATAATCTGAGCTCATCAAAATTAATTTGATAAAATGTATTATCTTCATTATTATCTGCAAAAGATTTACTTTTGAGATGATCTAAACATGCATTTCTCACCATAGTAATTAGATAGTTTTTCATGTCTTCCTCAACAATAATTGTAGATTTACTATCCCAAATCTTTAGAAATATGTCATGAACAATGTCTTCTGCAGTTTCATAATCGACAAATTTTCTAGCAAAGAAAATCATGTCTGCGGCATTTTTAAGATAAAAAGCTCTGAAATGTTTATTTAAATTTATCGTAACTTCTGCTTTCACAACATTCAAATCTTTTATGGTTTATTTATAATAGATTTTAGATTAGTGAATTAACTTAATATCACATTCTGATTAGACAAAATTATAAAAACTATGCCATAAAAAAAATGTCAAATAATAGAGTTTAAACAAAATGATAGCCTAATTGTTTAATTGAATCGTAACACTCAATATTAAAAAAATGACACAAGATAAAATGAAAGTTGAAGTTTGGACAGATATTATGTGTCCGTACTGTTACTTAGGAAAAATTCATTATGAAAAAGCTCTTCGACAGTTCGCTCATGCGGATGAAATTGAGCTAGAATGGAAAGCATTTCAGCTAAATCCAGATTTACCTGACAAAGGAAAGGGCTATCCGGTGACTGATTATCTTATAAATAGTGTCGGTTATCCCGAAGAGGGAATCAAAAGTATGTTTGAAAGCTTAAAAAAGCTTGCTGACGAGGCAGGTGTTAAGTTTAATCTTCAAAATGCTATTGCTGCAAATACACATGATGCACACCGTTTGATAAAGCTTGCTTCAAAAAGAGGTCTGGATAGTGCTGTTCTCATGAAATTATCAAAAGCGTATTTTGAAGAAGCAAAAGATTACAGCGATTGGAATTTACTTATTTCTATCGGAAAAGAGGTTGGTTTAGAAGAAGATGAAATAACTACTATGCTAGAAAGCGATGAGTATTCTTATGAAATCAAACAAGATATTCAAGAAGCTGGAAACCTTGGTTTCGACACGGTGCCAACATTCTTAATGGACAGAAGACAAGCAATTGTAGGATCTGAACCCGTAGAACTTTTCCTTAAGGTATTAAATAAAGCCTACAATGCCTGGAAAAGTAGAAACACTGAGGCAGTAAAACCAGAAGTAATAAAAGGTCTTTCGTGCTCAGCCGATGGAACTTGTGAAATTTAAACATTTATATTAAGTAAAGTAATATTTATAATAGCTATTTCACCCCTAATAGATATTATCCCATCTGGGATGGGATAATATCTATTTTTTGTTTTTTATAGCCTTAAGCTTCAAGAAAGAATAAAAATTTCAAGTAAATTTGAACTTAAAATAAATTTTGGAATATTTATATGGAATTCTTAAAAATAGAACCAAGCGATAAAAGCAGGTGGAATCAAGTTTGGCAACTATACGAGGATAGCTTTCCTATTGCCGAACGCAGAAAGGTTGAAGATCATATACGTGCATGCAGCGATGAACGCTTTTTCCCTCTCTCTGTATGGGATGGTCAGGAATTGATAGGTTTAATGTTTTTTTGGGAGTGGGACACATATCGATACCTTGAACATCTGGCAGTAAACCCTAATCTCAGGGGGCTTAGTTATGGCTCTCAACTTCTCAGTTATCTGAGAGACTCAAACCATATCATTATCCTTGAAATAGATCCTCTGAGCAATGAATTATCGGTTAGAAGACTGCAGTTTTACGAACGATCGGGGTTCACTCTTACCCCATACAGATTTATTCATTTGCCCTATCGATTGGATGGTAATGAACAAGAGCTGCTCATACTTAGCTATCCTAAAATAATAAGCAAAGAACAGCACAATAGTTTCCTAAAATTTTTGGGTGATGAGGTAATAAAATATTGTGAAGGATATTCATTTGTCAATCCTTCATAATAACTTAAAGCTTTTCAACGAATCTGAGGAATTACTAACTCCTCAGTAATTTTTATATCAACAAACCCCATTTCTTCCAGCATTGCGGTTAACACCATTTTTGCCTGACTTGTTGCATCCGTAAGAATACCCTGTTTAATTGCATCGTTTATCATAATACTTTTCTCTCTTGCAAGGGCCTCATTGTAATCTGAAATTTTGATAGGATTAAAAGCATTCTCGCTCTCATTGTAAATCTGAACCGAACCTTCATCAATTACAGTATCAAATATTTCGGGTCTTGGAATCGATACATGTACCATTGAGTCGGTTAAAGTGTTAATTTTTATCCTACTAAAATCTACTCCAGCCTTCAAATAACCGTTGTATTTCAAAAGAAAATACTTATCAGTTAGAGGGATATTAATATTTAGTATCTTCTTATAATCCTTGAAACCTATTACTCCTGTGTAGTTATGTTTTACTAGTGCCAATTCCTGAATATGACTTATCCTGCTCATTACCGTTGAGCTATCATATCCGAAGTCTTTGCCTCTTGATTTACCGCCCAAAAGTAAAGTTAATGCTAGAATAACCGTAGTTATAAAAAAGAAAAGAGTTGGAATTGAAATTTTTCTCATATAGCAATATTACATATAATATTATAAACACAAAAATAGTGATAAAATAGTATGGGAAACAACTTTATAACCATGCTTTAAAACAATTCTTTTCTTTATATTATGTTAAATATTTGAGAAAGCTGAAAACTTTTAAATATTTTTATTGAATAATTTTACTAAAAATAAAATTAATGAACAGAAGAAATTTTTTACGTTACGCTGCAGCCGCAGGAGCTGCTACCATGATACCTACTTCTTTTTCATCTCTGAAAGCTGGGAATATGAACCTAAATGCTATAAATGAGCTGTCTAACCACGTTCTGGACAATATACAGTTCACAAATGTAAAGCTTAGTTATCCACGTTTGGTAGGAAAAAATGCTCAGTTAGGTATTCACGGTCATGGCCCATCTATGAACTGATATTGCACATATATTTGATATCCCTTTGCACGACCTTGCCGGTGTTATTTTAAATAAGCCAGTATATCAACTTTTAGGTAGTAAAAGTCCGATTATCACTAAGTGCTACAGTGGTATGATTTACATGGATGAAGTAGATATTAAAAATGGCAGAAAAGCATTTGACAAAATATTAGAAGAGTGCTTTTATGATTATAATAGAGGATATCGTCAGTTTAAACTGAAAATTGGTAGGGGATTTAAGTGGATGTCCGCTGAAGAGGGGTTAAAGAGAGATGTTGAAGTTACAAGAATGGTAGATAGTTATTTTCCTGATGTGGATATTTTAGTAGATGCTAACGATGGTTATACCTTAAAAGATTTTATCCGTTATCTTGAGCAACTCGAAGACGTTTCGATATGGTGGATAGAAGAACCTTTTAGAGAAACAATGGATGATTTCACTGCACTAAGAAAATGGTTGGATGAAAACAGAAAAAGGAATACTTTGCTTGCCGATGGTGAGGCAAGACCTGATTTGAAGCTTGCACTTGAAATGAGTAGAAACAAGGTGTTAGATGTTTATCTAGAAGATATTATGGGTTACGGATTCACTAATTGGAGAAAATTGATGCCTATTTTAATAGAAAATGGGTTGCAGGCCTCTCCTCATAACTGGGGTGATTATTTAAAGACAATTTATACCGGACATCTTGCTGGTGGTATGGGAAATGTTGTGACAAATGAAGGTGTTACATGTTTCTCAAATGATATTGATTTTGGATTCAACAGAGTAGAGAATGGAGTTTTTATTCCTTCTAGTGCCCCTGGCTTTGGTGTTTCATTATTGAAATAGACTCATCAATAATCAAATATATATTTACAATAATGTAGATGATTATTTAACGAGAACTTGATATATGGGAATATTTTTGTTTTTTATTTCGAAAAGTTTATGTTTATTAGTCAGGTTTTATCTATTTTTGAATAATTGACATTTTTATTATCTACAAACTAAAATAAATTTAAAACAATGGGCTATTCAAGAAGACAATTTATTAAAACTGCAGGGTTAGCAACTGCAGGAACTATTTTTGCAACTAATACATCATTAGGGTCTAACTCTATCTGGACATCAAACAGTAACACTTTGAAAGTGGGGCTAATTGGTTGTGGTGGACGAGGAACTGGTGCTGCCGGAGAGGCACTAAATGCAGATCCAAATGTTATTATTACTGCCATGGCAGATGCTTTTGAAGATCATCTGCAAAACTCTTACAACAATTTAAAAGAAAGATATGGCGATAAGGTGCAGGTGCCTGAAAGCAATAGATTTGTGGGGCTAGATGCTTATCAGAAGGTAATAGACTCTGATGTGGATGTAGTGCTATTAGCTGCACCTCCTTGCTTTAGACCAATGCATCTTGAAGCAGCTGTAAATGCTAATAAACATATTTTCTGTGAGAAACCATTTGCGGTGGATGGTCCGGGTTTAAGAAGAGTAATGGAAGCAGCAAAAAAAGCTAAGGCTAAGAACCTTTCTCTTGTTTCGGGTTTCTGCTGGAGATATCATCAACCTAAAAGAGATACTTTTGGAAGGGTATTGAACGGACAGATTGGCACTATCCTGGGCGGAGAAGCTTCATATAACACCGGCGAACTGTGGTTTAAGGAAAGACAGCGTGGATGGTCGGATATGGAGTATAAACTTAGAAACTGGCTTTATTATAATTGGCTTTCGGGAGATCATTTGGTAGAGCAGGCTATTCATAGTATCGATATGTTTTCATGGGCTATGGGCGATAAGGCTCCGTTGAAGATTAGCGGTACCGGAGGCAGGCAGAAGCGTATCGATCCAAAGTTTGGTAATGTATATGATCATTTTGGATTAACATATGAGTATGATGATGGAGCAAAGATTTACTTCTTCTGTCGCCAGCAAAACAATACTACTCCATCTTATGCAGTGGAACTCATTGGTAGTGATGGCAGATGTTATGTAGATTGCAGAACGGGTGAACATAAAATTACTGGCAAGAATCCGTGGAACCTTGCAGACGACACCAAATTTACTGATGCAGAAGCATATAAAGAAACTGAAGTAAGAGGTATGTATCAAGTTGAGCATGATGAGTTGTTTGCCTCTATAAGGGCAAATAAACCAATGAATGATGGTGAATGGATGACCCGCTCTAATCTACTGGCGCTTGCAGGTAGGATGGCTGCTTATTCTGGTGAAACTATCACTTTTGATCAGGCTCTTAACTCTAGTGAAGTTTTGTTTGATGATAGCCTTACTCTTGATTCAAAATATGATATCTCTGTTGCTATTCCTGGAATCACAGAATTTAAATAGGATAAAGATGAATAAAAGAGATTTTTTAAAATCGGCTGCAGCTTTAGCTGGTGCAACGGCACTAACTCCTCTGGCTTCGGCATCTTCTAAGGCAAATGATGCTTCCAGATCGTTTTCAGGAATCACATCTGCCGCTAGAGATATAAATGTAAAAGCTACAGATAAAGTTGTTCTCAAAAAGGCTTTGGGGCTTGGTATGATAACTGAGGATTTATCTCTTACAGATAAGTTTAAACTTGCAAAAGATATCGGCTTTGATGGTGTAGAGCTGAATAGCCCTGTAGATTTCTCCATGAAAGAGATTATGGAGGCTAAGGAAAAAGCGGGTATTGAAACGCCTACTGTTGTTAATAAAGATCATTGGAGCGCTCCTCTTTCTGATCCTGACCCTGAGGTTAGAAAGAAATGCATTATCTCTGTTGCAAAGTCTCTGGAGGAGATTAAAGAACTTGGAGGTGATACTGTTTTGGTGGTACCGGGGGTGGTTAATGACAAGGTTTCATATGAAGATGCATATATAACGTCTCAGAATTCAATACGTGAATTGATTCCTTACGCAGAAAAGACAGGTATGCAAATTGGACTTGAAAATGTTTGGAACAACTTCTTGATTAGTCCCGTTGAAGCTAAAAGATTCATTGATGAAATTAATCACCCACTTGTAGGCTGGTATTTTGATATAGGCAATGTTCTGCGCTATGGTTGGCCCGAGCACTGGATTAAAACACTTAACCGAAGAATAATGAAACTGCATATAAAAGAGTTTAGTCGAGAACTGATGAACTCTGCAGGTCTATGGGAAGGCTTTAAGGTTGATCTTCTGAAAGGAGATAACAACTGGCCGGTGGTAATGAAAACAGTAAGTGATATTAATCATCAGGGTGGATGGCTAACAGCCGAAGTGTCGGGTGGCGACAGAAATCATTTGAAGAAAATATCTGAACAGATGGATGAAATCATCGGTTATTTATAATTAATTTCAAACAGAAGTCCTTTACTCAGGGCTTCTGTTTAAAACTTTAACCTTAACACTAATTTTACGTAGATTCTAACTTTATAAAGCCTTTGACGCGGAAGAAGGATCTATAAACCTTATAAGTTGTGTAAATAATTATGTAACTAAATATAAATACTATGTCAATAAACAGAAGGCAATTTTTAAGAAGATCTCTGGCAGGAAGTGCTGTTGTATTAGGAAATAAATTAGATGGAATTGCACAAGTAAAATCTAACTCAATAGAAACTGATATTTTTGAAGAGCTTAATCCTCCTTCTAAAGGCAAATCTGTATTGGGTTTACGCTGCGATCCTATTCCAAAGGTTCGTATTGGAGTAATAGGGCTTGGCAGAGGTGGAGGTGCCGTTAACAGACTAAGCACAATTGAAGGGACAGAAATTGTTGCTATATGCGATCTTAACCCTGAAAGAATAAGTAATAGCCAAAAATATCTTAAAAATAATAATAGAAAAGATGCAGTTGTTTATTCTGGGGAGGAAGACTGGAAGAAATTATGCGAACGTGATGATATAGACCTGGTTTATAATGCTACTCCTTGGGAGTTACATGTGCCTATTGCTCTTTATGCTATGGATCACGGTAAGCATGTTGCAATAGAGGTTCCTGCTGCATTAACAGTTAATGATTGCTGGGCTTTAGTGGATAAAGCTGAAGAGAAGCAGTTGCATTGTATGATGTTAGAAAATTGTTGTTACGACTTTTTTGAGCTTGCAACTCTAAATATGGCGCGCTTGGGATTACTTGGTGAGATTATTCATACAGAAGGTGCTTATATTCATGATTTACGTGAATCAAAATTTAATGGTTATCACAAGAACTGGCGACTTGAGTTTAGCAAATATCACACTGGCAATCCCTACCCCACTCATGGCTTAGGACCTATTGCTCAAATAATGGGAATTAATCAGGGCGACAGAATGGAGTATCTCTCTTCAGTATCTACAAACCAGTTTGGCTTATCATTATGGGCTAAAGAAAATTTAAATGATGACGAAAGGATAACTTTATCTGAAAGGTATATGATGGGCGATATGAACACTACTATTATCCATACGGCGATGGGTAAATCTATTATGATTCAACATGATACAACATCACCAAGACCTTATTCAAGAATTCATCTTGTACAGGGAACAAAAGGCATGGCTGTTAAGTATCCTAACGAGAAGGTTGCAATTCATCCCGATACACATTCATTCTTAGAAGAAGGAGATCAAAAAGAACTTTTATCAAAATATGAGCATCCACTAAGCAAATATATTGGCGAAAGAGCCAGAAAGGTTGGCGGACATGGGGGAATGGATTTTATTATGGACTGGCGTCTGATTTATTGTTTACAAAATGGTTATCCTCTAGACCAAAGTGTTTATGATGCTGCTGCATGGTCGTCGCTAGTGGAACTAACCGAAAGATCAGTTTTAAACAAGAGTTGTTCGGTAGCTATCCCCGATTTCACACGCGGCAAATGGAGAAATCACCAACCATGGCCTGTAATAGATATGGACAGCACTTTGCATGGTTAACAATTGTTTTATTTTAGCAACAAATTAAAGTTTCACTTTAGAGCTTTAGGGTAATAATGATTATTTATTTAAAAGCATGTAGTTCAACATAATGAACTGCATGAAAAGAATAATTATTGATATTTTCGACCTAAATCGACTATTTTTATCTATTTTTGAAAAATTGATACATTGTTACAGTTCAATCAAAATAAAAAGATGAAAAAGGCATTCGTTTTATTATTCCTCATATCTTATATAGTAATACTTAGCTCAACAGTAACTGCACAGAGTTCACAGAATAATTTAAAAGGAAAAAATGTTCTGTTTGTATATGGTGGATGGGAAGGTCATGAACCTGTACAGACAAGAGATATTTTTGTCCCATGGTTGTTATTGAAGGGGTCTAATGTTAAATTGAGCAACAGCCTCGATGTGTACACAGACACGGCAGTTATGAATAATATTGATCTCATTATTCAAGTATGGACAATGGGCGAGATAACCAACGAACAGGAAAAAGGGTTGATTACGGCAGTTAAGAATGGTGTTGGTCTTGCTGGCTGGCATGGCGGACTAGGAGATTCTTTTCGCAACAGTGTAGAGTTTCAATATATGGTAGGTGGACAATGGGTTGCACATCCTGGTGGAATAATAAATTACGAGGTTAATATTACCAATCATGATGATGTTGTCACCAAAGGGTTAAATGACTTTGAGATAGAATCTGAGCAATATTATATGCACGTAGACCCTAACGTAAAGGTATTGGCTACAACAACCTTTAATGGTGATCACGACTATTGGATAGATGGGGCTGTTGTTCCTGTGGTGTGGAAAAAGATGTTTGGCAAGGGGAGAGTATTTTACTCATCACTAGGTCACGTAGCTAAAGACTTTGAGATTCACGAGGTTATCGAAATAATGAAACGTGGTATTAATTGGACTGTAGAAAAACAATAAAAATAAAACATATAGTATACTTCTTATTCAAGTAGGATATATAATAACTTTTTGCTTGAAAAATAATTGTTCAAAGTAAAGTTTATTGATTTGAACAAATGGATAGTATTATATATGAAAAGTCACCTAAAGAAACAAACAATTTAAATTTTCAATAAAATGACAACAAAAACGTTTCTCCTAAAAAAAGGTATTTACATAATTAAATTATTTTCTATTATTTGTCTTGCTTCAGTGTTGTATGCTTTTACACCTATACAGACAAATAAAACTATTCAGCCTGTCGACTATGTAAACCCTTATATGGGTAACATTAGCCACCTTCTTGTGCCAACCTTCCCAACTATACACATGCCTCACAGCATGCTAAGGGTTTACCCCGAAAGGAACGATTATACCGATGATATAATTAAAGGCTTACCAATAACAGTTACATCACACAGAGGAAGTTCTGCATTTAACCTTAGTCCATATAGTGGACAAACCTACCGTAGGTCTGCGGTAATAAACTATAGTTACGATAACGAAAAGATTACACCCTATTCATATTACGTATATTTAGATGAAGAAGATATTGAAGTAAATTATACCCTCTCTCATCAATCTGCAATTTACAATCTCAATTTCGGTAAAAATGAAGAGTCTAGAATAGCTATAAACTCCAGAAATGGCGAACTATCGTGGGATGGAGTTGCCATTTCAGGTTATCAGAATTTATCTAATAATGTAAAAGTTTATTTATATCTTCTTCCAGAGCAGTCTCCTGAAGGCATTTCGATAATAAAAAATGGAGAAATAACAGATGGCACTTCATCATCTGGAAGAGACGCCTGTATAGTCTTAAAATGGTCTAAGGATAACAAGAAACTATCTTTGCGATATGGCATTTCATATATAAGTGAAGAGCAAGCACGTAAAAATCTTGAAAGAGAAGTTGCCGGAAAAAGCTTTGAAGAGATATCAGATACAGGAAGAGGTATATGGAACAAAGAACTAAGCAAGATTGTGATAGATGGAGGCACCTATGACGATAAAGTTATCTTTTATACTTCACTTTACCGTTGTTTCGAGAGACCAGTTTCATTATCTGAAGATGGCAGATATTTCAGTGGATTTGATGGAAAAGTACATGATGATTTTGGCAGACCATTTTATACCGATGACTGGATATGGGATTCATATAGAGCCCATCACCCTTTAAGAATACTTATCGACTCCGAAAGAGAAGAAGACATAATAAATTCTTTCTTATTGATGTCTGAGCAGATGGATAACTTCTGGTTACCAACTTTTCCTGAAATTACAGGCGATAGTAGAAGAATGAATTCTAATCATGGAGTGATATCAATTCACGATGCACATGTAAAAGGTTTAAAAAATTTCGATCTGGAAAAAGCCTATAAAGCCAGTAAAGGTGCAATTATGGATAAAACACTTGCCCCTTGGTCGGGATTACCTGCCGGAGAACTAGACAAGTTCTATCATGAATATGGGTATATTCCTTCATTAAAAATTGATGAAGAAGAAAACATACCCGAAGTGCATAACTTCGAGCAGAGACAACCAATTGCAGTAACACTTGGCACATCTTATGACCAATGGAGTCTCGCGCATTTAGCAAAGAGCCTAGGATTGAGTGATGATTATGAATATTTTATTAATGCATCATTTAATTATAGAAACGTCTTCAATGAGGAAACAAAATTTTTCCATCCAAAAGATAAAGAGGGCAATTTCATTCAGCCTTTCGACTATCGTTACGATGGAGGAATGGGAGCCAGAAGATATTATGGAGAGAACAATGGATGGATATACCGATGGGATGTTCCGCATAACATACCAGATCTTATAGAATTAATGGGGGGAAATAAAGAGTTTATAAACAACCTTGATGCTATGTTTAGAGAACCTCTGGGCAAAAGTAAATATTCGTTTTACGCTCAACTTCCCGATCACACAGGAAATGTAGGACAGTTTTCAATGGCAAACGAGCCTTCATTACATATCCCTTATCTATATAATTATGCAGGCGAAGCCTGGAAGACTCAAAAGCGTATTAGAACACTAATTAAACAATGGTTTAGAAACGACCTCATGGGTGTGCCCGGTGATGAGGATGGTGGAGGACTCTCATCTTTTATCGTATTCTCTCAAATGGGATTCTATCCTGTAACACCGGGAACCACTGAATATGCTATTGGCAGTCCCTTCTTCAGCTATGTTAAAATAGATCTGGGCAACGGTAAATATTTAGAAATTGAAGCAGAAAACAACTCAACTGAAAATAAATATATCCAGTCGGCTTCTCTAAACGGCAAGCCTATTAACAAACCATTCATAGATCATTTTGATATTATGAAAGGAGGAAAACTTGTTTTTAAAATGGACAACAGACCAAATAGAGACTGGGGAAATTAACAACAACACAAGTCTGCCCAGGCATATTTTTTAATAATTCATGTTGTTTTTTTCGAAAAACAAACATGAATTATTTGTATGTTTGCGGCTTTGAATAAAAAAAACTCACAAAATTATAATTCATTCTCAAATTAAAATATAATGAATAAAGGTTATGGCTATGCCTACACAAATGCGCAACTCTCTTGGCTAGTTGTTTTGAGGGTTCTTATAGGCTGGTTTTTCCTCTATGAGGGACTAGCAAAAATTTTCTCACCAAACTGGACGTCGTATGGCTACCTTATGGATTCAAAGGGGCTTTTCTCTCCGTTATTTACAATGATAGCTGAGAGTCAATCATTAATTGCAATTGCAGATTTCATAAACATTTATGGATTAACAATAATTGGTTTGTTACTGATTCTTGGTCTTTTCGAAAGAGTTGGATATGTGGGAGCAGCAATACTATTACTAATGTATTATCTATCTCACCCCCCTCTATTAAATGTTGAGTATCTCCTTCCTTCCGAAGGTTCAACTCTATGGGTTGATAAAAACTTTATAATGATGGTATCAGTTGTAGTTCTTTACCATTTTCCAACATCAAGAATAATTGGAATTGATAGAGCAATATTTAAAGAAAGGAGTAGTTATGTCAGAGAAAAATAACAATAATATATATCCGGGCAAAAAGGGTAATACTGGAGAGGACAAGCCTGTTGAAAAAAAACAGACAGAGAACAATCCAAATGAGAATTTAGACGCTGAGAAGAAACAAAATGTTTCACAGGGTAGACGCGACGCATTAAAAACGTTGGCAACCGTTCCTGTTTTGGGTGCAATGGCATATGGTGTTTATAAAAAGAGGAAAAATGAGATTTTCAATCGTTCCGCAGCCGATATGTTTCACTTCCCATCTGAAATTACACCGTTTGTGCCAACTAGCAGCGATGGTGAGACTATCCGTGTTGGGATTATTGGCACAGGTATAAGAGGCAAGCAGTTGTTAAGTGGACTTGGCTTTACAACTCCCGAAGATGTACAAGGAATGATAGATCTTAATAAGGCCGACTCTTCAAATAAGAGATATCAGGATTTTATTGAGCAAGAGGATCTTAATATCAAGATTACTGCTGTTTGTGATATTTTTGATATACATGCAGAGCAAGGTATTGCAGCAGGTGCTAATATCTATCGAGAGGGTATAAATGGAAAATATGGTGATGCCCCAAAGAGGTATAGAAACTATAAGGAACTTCTGGCTGCTGATGATGTTGATGCTGTAGTGATTGCATCGCCCGACCATTGGCATGGACAAATGACTATGGATGCAGTTAAGGCGGGGAAACATGTCTATTTAGAGAAACCTATGACATGGACCGTTCCCGAAACTTATGCATTAAGAGATTTAGTAAAACAGAGTAATATTGTTTTCCAGTTAGGTCATCAAAACAGACAAATTGAAGCTTACGAAAGAGCTCGTGAAATCATCGAAAGAGGACTTTTGGGTCCCATTACTCTTATCGAAACGGGCACTAATAGGAACGATCCTAATGGTGCATGGGTGTACGATATTAACCCTGCCGCTAACCCTAACACTATAGATTGGCAACAGTTTGATGGCGACCCCGATAGAATAAAAGAGTATATGGATTACATGACCTCTGCCGGATTAGCAGAATATGTAGGTCCCGATCCACGTGACAAATTCAGTCTCGAAAGATTCTTCCGTTGGAGATGCTGGTGGGACTATAGTACAGGTTTGAGTGGCGACTTGCTAACTCATGAGTATGATGCAATGAATCAGATCCTAAAACTCGGAATCCCCTCTGCTGCAAGCTCATCGGGAGGTGTATATTTTTTTAAAGATGGACGCACAGTTCCTGATGTGCTTCATACAACATTTGAGTTTGAAGACAGAGGCTTGACAATGCTTTACTCGGCAACATTGGCTAGTCAGTTCAAGCGTACCAGAAAAATTATGGGTCACGATGCAACTATGGAAGTAGGTAGCTCACTTTCAGTCACTATCGATCCTAGATCTGAAAGATACAGAGATAGAATTGCAGAAGGTAAAATAAAAACAAATGAGCCATTTTATCACTATGTACCCGGAAGAGATTTAGATGCAATTACATCTGCAACTGAATTATATTTTGCAGAGCGTGGACTATTATACTCATACGTTGGTGGCAAAAGGTATAATACAACATATTTGCATCTGCATGAATGGTTAGAATGTATTAGAACAGGAAAGCAGCCGTCATGTGATATTGATCAGGGTTTTCAGGAAGCTATTACTGCTCATATGGGTACTCGTGCATATCTCGAAGGGAGAACAATGTATTGGGATGCCGAAAAAGAAGAAATTACAAGAGGATAACTATGTCAACATTTGCTCCATTTTCTAAACCGATGTATGTTATGCTTAAACCTGTAGGTTCAAAGTGTAACTTAGATTGTGACTACTGCTACTACTTAGAGAAAGAGAATCTTTACGAGAAAAAGAATCCTGTGATGAGCGAAGAGCTTCTAGAGAGGTTCATCAAACAGTATATTGAATCACAAACCATGCCCGAAATAATGTTTACATGGCATGGGGGTGAAACACTTATGCGCCCTTTATCTTTCTACAAGAGAGCAGTAGAACTTCAAAAACAATACGCACAGGGGCGACATATCGACAATTCAATTCAGACAAACGGCACACTATTAAACGACGAATGGTGTAAGTTTTTTAAGGAAAATAATTTCCTTGTTGGGATTTCAATAGATGGTCCTAAAGAGTTTCATGACGAATATCGTCGCGATAAAATGGGTCGTCCATCTTTTCATCGTGTAATGAGAGGCATTGAGCTCCTTAAAAAACATGAAGTTGAGTTTAATTGTTTGGCTGTAGTAAACGACTACAATGTAGATTATCCGCTTGAGTTTTACAACTTCTTCAAAGAGATTGGTTGTCAATATATACAATTCACTCCTATAGTAGAAAGAATAAGAAAAAACAACTCACTTTTAAAGCTTGCAACAGCAAAGCAAACTGAAGATGAGGTGGATCTTGCTCCATATACTGTACCAGCAGATAAATGGGGTAACTTCTTATGTGCTGTATTCGATGAGTGGATAAAAGAAGATGTTGGAAAGATATATATTCAGATATTCGATTCAACACTAGCCAATTGGGTTGGTGAGCAACCAAGTGTCTGTACTATGGCAAAAACTTGTGGCCATGCAGGAGCTATGGAGTTCAACGGTGATGTTTACTCGTGCGATCATTTTGTTTTCCCCGAATACCGTTTGGGTAATATATATAATAAGACTCTCACATCAATGATGTATTCAGATGAACAGATGAAATTTGGTAACGATAAATTTGACACCCTCCCAAAACAGTGCAGAGAATGTGATTTTCTATTTGCATGTTACGGAGAATGCCCAAAGAACCGTTTTATAAAAGACAAGTATGGAAACGAAGGATTAAATTATCTCTGCCAGGGTTACTACAAATTTTTTAGTCATGTAGCGCCCTATATGGATTTTATGAAAAAGGAGCTACAAGCACAACGTCCTCCTGCAAATGTTATGCAGTGGGCTAAACAAAGAAAATAAAATTATAATAGATAATTATCAATAATAATAAGTTGTTAGTTCTATAGATTGAACTTTTATATTGATCTTTTATCTCTATATTTAAGAATTCAACAACCTCTCCAGCACTTTTAAATTGCTCGGTGAGGTTGCTTTTTTTCCCTCAGGTGTATATAACTCATTTATCCTATTATCAAAAGCTTCGTAAACTTTATGTTTAACAATTTTCATTGTACTGTTTACCATACCATTCTTTTCAGTAAAATGTTCTTCTATAACTGCTAAACCAGATGGAATCCAACGCATTGGAAACACACCTTCGTATTTACCACCTTTAAGATATTCTGCTATTTCTTTTTCTATAAGTTTAGCAGCCTCTTCCGGATTAGAAGTAAGTTTTTTTAATTCTATAGCATTAGGTACTAATAATGCTGTGGTGTATGGTTTCTGGTTATTATAAAGAACAACCTGATCTATCAATACAGATTTAGCTGTTATTGATTCTTCAATACCTTCTGGCGAAAATTTCTCTCCATCATCACTAATTAACAAGGCTTTTGTTCTACCCAGCACATATAGAAAGCCATCCTTATCGATATAACCCATATCTTCGGTTCTAAGCCACCCATTAACAATTGTCTTTGCTGTAGCCTCAGGATTCTTCCAGTAACCTTTCATCACATTTCCACCACGGATAATTATTTCACCTTTCTGGCCAATTGGCACCTCTTGCAGATTATCATCTACAATCTTAATATCCATGTTTGGAACAGGCTTTCCAGACGAACCTAGCTTGTGTGCATGAATTGAGTTAGCCGAAATTACCGGAGTAGCCTCAGATAATCCGTATCCTTGAAAAACTGGTATTCCAATTGCATAGAAAAACCTCTGCAACTCGATGTCCAATAAAGCTCCTCCACCAATAAAGTACTGCATGTTACTAGCAAAATTCTTTCTAATTTTTGAGAATATAAGTTTATCATAAAAACTTAACATTGGTTTAAGCCAAAACTTACCATCTGTTCCTTTGTTATAACCCTCTTTATTATACTCATAAGCTGTTTTGAGAGCTTTCTTAAACAGAGACTGTGCGAATTTGCCCTGTTTCTCAATTCCTGCTTCAATATTCTTTCTGAAGTTGGCTGATAGTGCCGGAACGCTCATTATTAAATGAGGGTTTATCGCTTTTATACTTTTAGGCACATTTCGCAAAACTTCCATGGGTGATTTACCCATTGCTACTGAAGCAATGGAAGCACCACATTTCATAAATGCATAAATACCTGCAGTATGCCCAAATGAGTGATCCCAAGGAAGTATGAGTAGCTGTCTAAAATATGATGGTATACCATTAAGTAACTCAACAGACTGTTCAACATTGCATACATAGTTACCATGAGAAAGCATAATACCTTTTGGATTGGCTGTAGTACCCGATGTATATGAGATATTGGCAAGAGATTCGGAAGTGACTTTTTCAATTCTCTCTTGTAAATAATTTAAATCTTTAACCAACAACTCTTTTCCTCTGTTTAATATATCATCAAATAACAACTCATCGCTCTCGGGATTATCTTCAGGATCTAAAAGAATGTATTTTGTGACCAAATTAAAAGATTTTTTCATTGGTCTTATTTTTGCTATCTGCTGATCAGAAGCTATAACAACAGAAGTCTCTGAGTGATTTATCCTAAAACTAATATCCTCTTCACTTTCCAGCTTTACTGATAATGGTACACAAATGCCACCTGCGTGAAGAATAGCAAGTTCGCTTATAATCCAATTATTTTTGCCTTCAGAAATAAGTGCTACTCTGTCCTCTAAATTAACGCCCAAATCAATAAGACCAGCTGCAAGCTGTTTAGATTTCTCCTGCACCTCTTCAAAAGTTAGATGTGTGTAGTCAACACCATTGCGTGCCTCATAAAGAAACGGTTTATTTCTGAATTTATTTACTGACTCTTCAAGAAAAGCTATTATTGTTTTGCTCATAGTGATTATTTTAAGAATGGGTGCAAATTTATATTATTTTTACAATATAAGAAATAATAAAGTTAATAATTAGTCAATTTAAATTCCTAAATGTATCAATTCAAAAAAGTAAAGTTTTATATTTGTGAATTACTATTTATTTTTTAAAATGGACTAAATACTTACCGATAAAAAGCCTATTTTTGTAAAATAATTATAATCTAATCATTATTAATTAAATAATATATTATCAATGACCTCCAGAAGACAATTTTTAAAAACAATGGGTGGAGTTACATTACTCACTATTGTTCCCAGAAACGTGCTTGGCAAAGGCATGATTGCTCCGAGTGACGAAATTACGAAGGGTATTATCGGTGTTGGTGGAATGGGGCGTAGCCACTTTCCTTATGATAACACACGAGTAGCTGCAATTTGCGATGTAGACAAAAATCATCTCGCTCAGGCAGCTTCTATGTTAAAAGACAAAGTGAACGAATATCATGATTTTCGCGATTTAATTCTCGACAAGAACGTGGATATAGTACATATCGCTACTCCACCCCATTGGCATGGTATAATGTCGGTTGAAGCTGCAAAAGCGGGTAAAGATATTTTTTGTGAAAAACCGATGACTCGCACTATTGGCGAAGGCATTAGGGTTCGTGAAGCTATTGCACAATATGGCAATATATTCCGTCTTAACACATGGTTCCGTTTCGACAGCAATTTCTATGGACTTGGAAGTACGGTAAAACCTTTAAAAAAGCTTGTAGACAGCGGAATGCTAGGTTGGCCATTGAAATTTACAATTAGTAAACATACAGGGTTCGACTGGAAATTCTATTGGGTAGGCAAAAATCACTTAGAGCCACAACCAGTACCATCTGAACTAGATTATGATATGTGGTTAGGACCTGCACCGCATAAACCTTATAATGCTCATCGTGTTCATAGCACATTCCGTGGATACTGGGATTACGATGGCGGTGGTTTAGGCGATATGGGGCAGCATTACATCGACCCGGTTCAATACCTTCTTGGCAAAGATGATACAGCACCGGTTAAAGTTGAAGTCGACGCACCTCAGCAACATCCTGATGCAGTTGGAACATGGAGAAGTATCACTTATACTTATGAAGATGGTTGCCAAATAGTACTTTGGGGTGATGAATATGGAGATCCAAATACCCCTTATATTTCTGGCCCTAATGGTAATGTTTACAAAAACTTTGTTTGTGATATACCTAACTGGGAAAAGAAGTTGGCTGAGTTCCCTGAACCTGCTGAACAGAATACAAACTTTTTAGAAAGTGTGAGAACAAGACAAAAATTTGCTTTAAATGAGATTAATGGACATCGCTCTTGCACTATTGTAAACATGGGACTTGTTGCGCTTCAGCTTAACAGGACACTAGAATTTGACCCTGTTAATGAAATGTTTATAAACGACGAAGAGGCAAATAGATACATTAATCAGCCTATGCGTGCTCCTTGGTCAATTTAATCTCAAATACTTTTATAAAATGAATCAAATAAAATATATTATACTCAGCCTTTGCTTGTTATTTGCTGTTGGAGCAGAGGCACAGCTTGCAAAAGGTAGAACTAACTCTACCATAATAGCTGATGCACTTGCCCAGCTGCCGGCAGATAACCAACAACAATACAACATTGTAATTGCCGACCTAGTATCAACGGGTGAGGAAGGTTTGTTAGATCTTATTGGAAGAATGAACCCTCCAGGTGAAGTTTCTAATGAAGCATATGAATTTGCAATTAGCGGATGGTCTCATTTCGTATCAAAAGATGATGCAAAACGCACAGTTGCTGCAAATGCTTATGAAAAAGCATTAAACAAAACATTAGATAAGGAGATTAAAGCATTTATTATTCGTCAACTTAGAACTGTTGGATCAGACGATAATGTAGAAATCCTATCGGGTTATCTTTCTGATGATTATCTATCTGGAGCTGCTTCTGCTGCATTAACATCTGTAGGCACAGAAAAAGCCGGAGCTGCTCTTTTAAGTGCGCTCACTGCCAGTAATTCTGAGCAAATTAATCTTCACCTAGTAAATGCACTCGGGCAGATTAAATTTAACACAGCCGAACCTGTTCTGCTTAATCTATTAAGTAGTAATCCATCAAGTAAAATGGAGGGTGTTCTTTTGAGTGCTATTTCCAAAATAGGTGGAAAAGAATCGATAAGACCATTGAGAAATGCTGCAGAGAAAGCCGACTTAGCTTATGGTAAAAACAGTGCTGTAGATTCATATATAGAACTACTTGGTAGATTAGGATCTTCAGAAACCAGAACCGTTAAAAGAGAGGCCGACAGACTGCTTTCAAGAGCAAAAAAACAGAATAAAAGCGAACTGAAGATTGCAGCAACAAAAGTTCTTTTGCAACAACCAAAAGCAAACGCTTCTAAAATTCTGAAAGGCGTTATCAAAGATGGTGATATAAGATATTTAACCAACGTACTAAATGCTTTCCCGTTTGAGAATGACAAGAAATCGGTTGAATTAATAAAGAAAACTATATCATCCAATAAATCTCAGGATGTACAAACTTCACTTATCTATTGGTTGGGTACAAATAAATCGACGGGGTCTGCATCACTTATCACTCCCTATTTAAATTCAAACAATAAAATGGTTCTTAAAGCAGCAACTCAATCACTTTCAAAAATTGGAGGTGAAGATGCAATTATTGCTTTGGCAGGACTATTAAAAAGTAGTGATGATGAAACTGTAACTTTAGCCAAGAACGCTCTGATGAGCATCGATGGTGATATCTCATATACATTAGCATCAGTTTTCGAAAGCAGTGGCGACACTGGCAAGAAAGCAATTCTAGAAATAATATCTAGTCGTATTCTCGAAAGTCAGTACAATTTGGTTTATAATCAAATGTTCAGCGACAACAATGCTGTAAAAGCTGCTGCGGCAAATACCCTTAAATACATTGTTGTAGATGAAAATCTTAACGATATGTTTACATTACTGGAACAGTCAGATGCTGAATATGTTCCTGCAATTCAAGAATCGATTAACGCGGCTTTAAAAAATCTATCTGATGAAGATAAGACTAAGGTAGTAAGTGAAAGAATTAACAAATCAAACAAGAAGCACCTTTATTACAGAGCACTTGCGGGAATTGGCTCAGCCGATGCAATAGAGCAAATAACTGAAGCATATAATAAAGAAACCGGAACTAACCGTGATGCGGCTTTTACTGCTTTAGCCAGTGTTAATGCATTTGAAGCAATCTATCCGGTTATTGATATAGCACGCAGTACAACTAATAAAAGTGAACTTGAAAAAGTAACAAATGCTCTTATCAGTATTATAAGAAGATCTAACCAAACAGGTGAAATTAAATACCTTTATCTTCGTGAGGCAATGCAATTTGCTCAAAACGATACTCAGAAGAGTACAATTCTGAATCTGCTTGGAAATACAGGTCAGTATCCTGCAATGATTTATGTTGCAAAATATATGGATGATACAGCAGTAAGCGAAGCAGCAGCATTGGCAGCAATGAATATTGCTTTATCAAATGCAGCATTTGCGAGCGAAGAAACAACTGCTATTCTGAATAAAGTAAGCAAAACACTTACTAACCCCGATGCAGGTTACCAAAGACAGTCTATTAACAAGTATCTTTCAGAAAATTCTGCCGAAGGTGGATATGTGTCACTTTTCAATGGTGAAAACCTTGATGGTTGGAAAGGTCTTGTGGGTAACCCAATTACAAGATCTAAAATGAATGCTAGAGAATTAGCAACTGCTCAGGTAAAGGCTAACAAGCAAATGGCACTAGACTGGAAAGTAGAGGATGGTATGATTGTATTTGACGGCAAGGGTTATGACAACCTTTGCACAGAGAAGCAGTATGGTGATTTTGAAATACTTATAGACTGGAAATTATATCCAGGGCCAGAACCCGATGCTGGTCTTTATCTTCGTGGTACTCCTCAAGTACAAATTTGGGATACTGCACGTGTAGATGTTGGAGCTCAAGTTGGTTCAGGTGGATTGTATAACAATCAGCAACATCCAAGCAAACCTCTTAAAGTAGCCGACCAGAGAGTGGGCGATTGGAATACGTTCAAAATTCGTATGATTGGAGAACGTGTAACCGTTTGGTTGAACGGCGAATTGGTTACAGATAATGTGGTTCTTGAAAACTTTTGGGACAGGTCACAACCAATCTTCCCGGTAGAGCAGATAGAACTACAAGCGCATGGCAGCAAAGTAGCTTACAGAGACATCTATATCAAAGAGATTGCACGACCTGAACCCTTCAAATTATCTGATGAAGAGAAAGCTGAAGGTTTCCGTATTCTTTTTGACGGAACTAATCTTGATGAATGGATAGGTAACAAAAACGACTATACAGTTGAAAGTGGAAATATTGTTCTTTATCCACCCACAACGGGCTCAGGGGGCAACTTATATACCAGCGACGAATTTGACAATTTCATCTTCAGATTTGAGTTCATGCTAACACCTGGAGCAAATAATGGACTAGGCATTCGCACACCTTCAAGTGGCGATGCAGCTTACAGTGGTATGGAATTGCAGATTCTTGACAATGACGCACCCATTTATGCTAATCTCGAAAAGTATCAGTATCATGGTTCTGTTTATGGCGTAATTCCTGCTAAAAGAGGTGCACTTAAACCAATGGGCGAATGGAACTATCAAGAGGTAATTGCAGATGGTGACAATATTAAAATAACTTTAAATGGCACTGTAATTCTTGATGGAAATATTCGTGAAGCTTCGAAAAATGGAACAATCGACGGTAAGGAGCACCCAGGCTTACTAAACAAAACCGGAAGTATTGGCTTCCTTGGTCATGGATCTAAAGTTAAGTTTAAAAACATTCGCGTAAAAGAGTTATAAAAATAACATCAAAAGTTTTTTATAATATCTTACGGTTAAAATATAAGAGGGCGACCAAATGGTTTCCCTCTTATTTTTTTATATTTAAAATATACAGCACTTTAGCTATATTTTAACACATACTTCCCATTTACCTTGCTAAAACCAACTCCTACATCACCTCATTACCCCTTCATATCAACCTTATTATTTTATGAGGAGATGGTGTAGCTAACCTAGTGATGGCAGGTTGCTTGTATACACATAGAGTGCCTGACACTTACTATATTTACTATAAAACCGCTACGTATCAATTTAAAACTCTAACAAGCTTCATTCCGCCCCAAATTGCTACCAATCCAAGTATTATACTTGTTAATGTATAAAATGCAAACAGGCCCCATTGATTAGTTTGAATTAATCGCAAATTTTCAAAGGCAAAGGTCCATTCAATAGCAACATATCTGATTACTAAACGTGATAAAACAAAACTAATGATACTTCCAAAGGCACCACCTATACCCACAAAGAGTATTTCTTTCCACATATTAATCTAGTTTTGATTTTTGCAAAGATATTATAAAATACCTCTAATAGAGTATCTAGGATAATCTAAAATATTTCAGATGCCATTTTGTGGTTTTTTAAATAAAAAATAACATCTTAACGATGCAATGTTCAACAATCTATAGCTAAATTTGTATCTTACGTTAAATGGATGAACCGAGAATAATATTTACCAACAATTATAAAACAACCTACTATGGCTACAACTGCAAAACTTTATTCTTTAAGCTTAAATAACACAAAAACATACCTGATTGCTACGGTATTTATTGTTTGTAATTTACTATTGCCTCAATTGGCACATTTGGTTCCACAAGGAGGATTCATATTTCTGCCAATTTATTTCTTTACGTTGATTGCTGCATATAAATATGGAATCCACGTAGGATTGTTAACTGCTGTTTTATCGCCTCTCGCCAACAACCTTATCTTTGGTATGCCTCCAACAGCAGTTTTACCGGCTATTATTATTAAATCTGTTATTCTTGCTATTGCCGCTGCTATTGCTGCAAAGAAATTTGGCAAAGTATCACTTATTGGTATTCTGCTGGCAATTATGGCATATCAGTTAATAGGCACTGGTATAGAGTGGGCAATGACTCAAAACTTTTTTGCCGCTATACAAGATTTCAGAATTGGTTTTCCAGGAATGCTTATTCAACTCTTTGGTGGTTATGTTGTTTTAAAAGCACTTGCCAAAGTATAAGATGTTGAGAGAAAAATCTTTTGAAGAGGTACTTCAGCGGTTTAGAGATATAACGTTTGATGAAACGTTTGATATCATTGTTGCAATTGCGAACGGTGGTATTATTCCGGCAGCAATTATTAATCAACGGCTAAATACAGGTGTTGAGCTGTTGAAAATAAATCTGCGGGACCCGAATCAAAAACCAAAATATGATAGCCCTAGACTTGTATCTCCTATCGATTTTGACTTTAAAGACAAAACTATTTTACTAGTAGAAGATAGAATAAAAACAGGAGCGACTGTTAAATTCGCTATCGATCTTTTAAATGGTGCAAAGCAAATTAAGACCTTTGCAGTGAATGGAAATGCAGATTATTCATTGTACGACGAAGAGTGTTTTAAATTCCCATGGATTATATGAGTAGAATTGCAATAACTATTTGCTTACTATTATTGGCATACTACCCATTATTTGGGAGTATAAATGATACTATCAGACTAGATGAGGTTATAGTAACGGGAAGCATGCCTAAGGTTAACCTTCGAAATTTACCTATGAGCATATCTGTGGTTTCTGAAAGTCAGATAGAAGCAAGAAAAGATCATTCTCTCTTACCTCTATTGAATGAAGAGGTACCAGGTTTGTTTATCACTCAACGCGGAGTAATGGGTTATGGAGTTGCCGGAGGTGCTGCAGGCGCAATGAGTATCAGAGGTATAGGTGGAGCGCCCACAGCCGGAGTGTTGGTGCTAATTGATGGGCATCCTCAATATATGGGACTAATGGGACATCCGCTTGCCGACAGCTACCAATCTATTATGACAGAGCGGGTTGAAGTAGTAAGAGGTCCTGCATCTGTGCTTTATGGCTCTAACGCAATGGGAGGTGTAGTTAACATTATAACTAAACAACATAAGCAAGATGGAATGCATAATTCGGCTAGATTAATGTATGGGAGCTTTAACTCTTTGAGTGCCGAAGTAGCTTCTGGAGGTAGACATGGCAAGTACAGCTCGACACTGAACCTTGGATATAACAGATCTGATGGTCACCGCCCAGATATGGATTTTGAGCAATTTAACGGCTATACCAGATTGGGATATGATGTTAATAGAAACTGGAAAGGTTTTGCAGATTTCAACCTCTCAAAAACGTTGAGTTCTAATCCGGGCACAATAACAAATCCTATATTAGACAATGATGCTGATATAGTAAGAGGTGTGGCTTCTGCAGTAATTGAAAATGAATATGCTGCCACATCGGGTGCAATAAAGTTCTTCTATAACTTTGGGACACACAATATTAATGACGGATTTCCGGCCTCTTCGTCATTTATTCCGGATACCAGATTTAAGTCAAACGATTTTATGTTGGGATTTTCTGCATATCAGTCGTTCAGTTTTTTTGAAGGAAACAAGGCAACTGCAGGGTTTGATTATCAACGTTTCGGAGGTGAAGCAATACAGCAATTTCCGTTAGATGTGGCAAAAGACTCAACATTAGCAGATATAAACATAAACAATGTTGCCGGTTATGTAAATATTCAACAATCGGTTTTTAATGATCGGCTTACAATGAATGCGGGTATCCGCCTCGATCATCATGAATTGAAAGGATCGGAATGGATTCCACAATTGGGATTAAGCTATTCCCCAACTCATTATACATCTGTTAAAGCAATAATGAGCAAGGGGTTCAGAAATCCTACTATCAGAGAGATGTATATGTTTCCACCTCAAAACCCCGATTTGGAGGCTGAGCGACTCATGAATTATGAAATCTCACTGCTGCAATCATTTCCTGATGCAAGAGTAAGTATGGGTGTAAATCTCTTTTATATAAAGGGCGACAACATGATACAAGTTAATTTTATGAATGGCAGACCTTTAAATGTAAATTCTGGTGAGGTCGAAAACAAAGGATTTGAACTCACATTAAACTATCATGCAACAGAGAGTTTGCGCTTATCGGCAAATTATAGTCTGCTGGATATGACTTATAAGATAGTAGGTGCGCCAGAACATAAGCTATATCTTAGTGGAAATTACACATATGAAAGGTGGAATTTCTCAACAGGTATTCAATATCTTGGAAGTCTGTACACCTCTGTAAGCCCAGAGCAAACGAAAGAAAATGCTTTATTGCTTAACGCACGTATTAATTATAAAGCACTTGACTGGATGAACTTATTTATGAGAGGCGAAAATTTGCTTGATAGTGAATATGAAATAAATGAAGGTTACCCCATGCCGGGAGTAACTCTTTTTGGGGGGATTGGGTTGGTTTTTTGAAACCGTTCAATCTAAATAAACAGGTCTGTTATAACGACCAATCAGAAAATATTAATGTTTTATATTATCAGAACTAAAAACTGTAACAAAAATAAAACCAAGTATTATGGACAGAAGAAAATTTTTACGTTCGGTTGCCCTTACAGGTGCTGCACTTACAACCATGAAAGAGGCAGATGCTATGAGCATTCTAACTCAATCGTTTGAAACAACTAATGCTGCATCTAATTATGATTTGGTTGCTGTGCTTGGAGGTGAACCTGAAGATATGTTCAGAAAAGCGATCGCCGAGATGGGTGGTATGAGCAAATTCATAAAAAAAGGAGATAAAGTATGTGTGAAGCCAAACATAGGTTGGGATCAGCCAATAGAAATGGCAGCTAACACAAATCCAAAACTAATTACAGAAATTATTAAACAATGCTTCGATGCAGGAGCCTCTCAAGTGAGAGTGTTTGACCATACTTGTGACGATTGGCGCAAATCTTATGCTAATAGTGGCATAGAAGAGGCTGCTAAAAATGCAGGCGCAGAAGTTGTTCCTGCTCATCAGGAGTCTTATTATAGATCTGTATCTTTGCCAAAAGGAAGAAGCCTTAAAAGCACAAAAATTCATCAAGCTATTTTAGATAGTGATAAATGGATTAATGTGCCTGTGCTAAAAAATCACGGAGGTGCACAATTGACCATATCAATGAAAAACTATATGGGTATAGTTTGGGATAGAGGGTTTTTTCATGCCAATGACTTGCAACAATGTATTGCAGATGTTTGCACCTACGAAAAGAAACCTGTATTGAATATAGTTGATGCTTACAGATTAATGAAAACTAGTGGACCACGAGGTAGATCATTATCTGATGTAGTCCTCTCGAAAGGTCTGTTTATTTCTCCGGATATTGTAGCTGTTGATACTGCCGCAGCTAACTTTTTTAATCAGGCACGAGAAATGCCTCTAGAAAATGTAACACATATTTCTAAAGGACAAGAGCTTGGAGTAGGTTCTATGGATCTTGATAAACTGAATATCAAGAGAGTTCGCATCTGACACTTCTCTGAAAACTGAAACTTCAGTTAAATAAATACAGAAAATTAATTAATGTGATTAATTCTAAAAGATTAATTACCGTAGTTGGTTAATAACCGACTAAATGAAAACACTATGCTAAAAAAGATACGTCTAACACTGTCTGTCGTAATATTTACATTTATTACGCTATACTTTCTTGACTTCAGAGGTATGCTTCCTGAGAGTCTCAACTTTCTTACTGAGATTCAGTTTATGCCTGCGTTGTTATCACTGAATGTAATCATACTAATTTCATTGGTATTACTAACAATGTTATTTGGTAGAATCTACTGCTCTTCAATTTGCCCTATGGGTATTTATCAGGATGTGGTGGCGTGGTTATCTAAAAAGCAGAACAAGAAAAAGAAGTATAAATACAGTAAAGCAAAGTCGGTACTCAGATGGAGCTTGCTTGGATCGACTGTAATTGCCTTTATTATGGGATTTAATTTTTTAGTTGGGCTTCTCGATCCATATGGAGCATATGGCAGAATAGCAACCCATCTATTTAGACCTGTATATCTGCAGGGAAACAACATTTTAGCATCAATATTAACCTCCTTCGATAACTATTCATTATACACTGTAGGAATTTACCTACTAAGTGTTTCGTCTACTGTAATTGCACTAATCACTTTTGTTGTGATAGGATATCTGGCATGGCGCGGAGGAAGAACATACTGTAACACTATTTGTCCGGTTGGAACCACACTTGGATTTATGAGTAAATATTCTCTGTACAAAATTCAATTTGTGGATGAAAAATGTAATATGTGCGGATTATGTTCTATGAAATGCAAAGCTTCATGTATTGATTCAAAAAACAAAATAATTGATCACAGCAGATGCGTTACCTGCTTTAACTGCATTGAAGTTTGTAACCGAAGTGCAATGAAATATACTATTGGTAAGCCCGTAAATTCACTTATAAAAAAGGAAGTTGCTTTTGATACGAAAGATGATTTTAAGATAGTCAAAGAAACAAATCTGGTTTCAAACAATCAGATAAACGAATCAAAACGACGATTCCTGTCTGCATCTCTTATTACAGGGTTAGCTGCGGGTAAATTGTTCGCACAGGAGATGTCTGACAACATTTTTACTTTACCCGACGAAATACTGCCCAAACGTGAGTTGAAACGCCAAACTCCAATTGCACCTCCGGGAGCTTTATCTTTCGATCATCTTAAAGAAAAATGCATATCATGTCATCTATGTGTAAGTAAATGCCCCAGCCATGTTATTAAACCTGCATTCCTAGAATATGGGCTTGGAGGGATTATGCAACCTAAGCTTTACTTTGATAATGGTTTTTGTAATTACAACTGTACTGTTTGCGGCGACGTATGCCCTACCGGTGCTCTTGTGCCACTATCTGTTGAAGAGAAGAATCACACACAGATGGGCAAAGTCAAATTCATTATCGAAAACTGTATAGTTTATTATGATGAAACAAGTTGTGGTGCCTGCTCAGAGCATTGCCCAACTCAGGCTGTTCACATGGTACCTTACAAAGATCATCTAACAATTCCCGAAACAGATCCCTCAATTTGTGTCGGATGTGGTGGCTGCGAATATGTTTGCCCGGCAGTTCCTTTTAAATCAATTTATGTTGAAGGGATATCCCAACAAAATATAATAGAAATTGAGCACAAAGAGGTTGAGGAAATTGAAATTGAAGGGTTTGGGTTTTGAATTTTTTGTTATATAGCTCTTT
>Ga0209075_1000288_pt1 | contig 48226 bp, 43 predicted proteins | sample Stecom2011_FD_187523 | JGI IMG/M metagenome (GOLD analysis project Ga0209075, IMG submission 187523) | Agricultural soil microbial communities from Utah to study Nitrogen management - Steer compost 2011 (SPAdes) (version 2) | ecosystem: Environmental > Terrestrial > Soil > Agricultural land...
GGCCGGCTGTTTGTGCAGCGAGATTTCGGTCACTGCCCGATCTTCCGATCCAAAATTCATACAGTCGTTTGAATCGTGAGGCCACACGATGGAAAAAAACGGAGCGTTTGTCAATTTGTTTCTGCAGAGAAGGCCGAGAAACTCTCGGGGAAACGCGAAGTGGTGCGCGCAACAGCTGGAAACCGCTTGATTAGCCTGCGCAGTTACTTTAACGTCGGGTTGCGAGTTTAGTCCACAATAATAAAACGGTATTACGGAGACTCATGCGATGAAAGACACCCACCTGCGTATCCGCTCGTTGCTGGCCGCTATGGTTCTGCTTTCCCTGACTGCGTTCGGCGCCAGGGCACAGGAATCCGGTTCGGAGTTTCTTGCAGACCTTCATGACTTCCGGGTCAACAGCTACCTTGCACTGGACGCCTTCTACGCCTTTAGCGCGAGCTCTGACACCGAATTACTTAATCAGGTAGTCGTCAGCATAAATGGCGCTAACGAAGCCATGAATTCTGTGGCGGCCAGTACCAGTGGAGCTCTTTCAGACGCACAGATCGAAGAGCTGAACCAGCTGTTTGACCGGTTTAAGGATCTGATGCGCAGCAACATCAACGAAGTTCGGGAGACCGGCTACCCGGATCTCCGGTTGATGGCAGAACTGGCCAATGAAGGCCAGACGATGAACGACTCAGCCAGCGACCTGTATGCCCTGGCCCAGGAAAGCAGCGAAGTGGAAACCAGCCCGCAGGTGGAATCTGCACGGTCTGCCGCGGTACTGATGGCGCGTATGATGGCCCGCTATGCCGCACGCAGCCACTCAGCGGTTTCCCAGACATTTCAGGGCGCAGCCACTGAAATATCGCTAGACCAGCAAGCCAGGATGTTTGATCAACTGCTTCAGCAGGCTCGTACCGGCAATTCCAGCGCCGAACTGAAATCCGCACTGGACGATGTAGCCTCCAAGTGGCAGTTCATCCGCGGCTCTTACATCAACTATAACGACAACAACGTTAGCTTCATCATCGACCGCTACTCCAAGGGCATCATTCAGGGGCTTGGCACTGCCATCGAACTGCTCCTCAACAACGCCTGATACCTCTTGCCAGTCAGGGCCGGTAGCTGCTTGCCCGCCCTGACAATATCTTCCCTTTCCCCTTGATGCCGGTCAGAATGGCTATACACTTGATTGGTATACACTCCTCAAGTCATTCAGGATTACTTCCCGCGCAAAGGAGCAAGACCCATGTCCACCTACAAAAAAGTTCTGGTAGCTATCGACCTCACCGAAGAAGCTCCACAGGTACTCAACAAGGCCAAGGCCATCGCCGAATCACAGGCAGCAGATCTGCTGCTGGTTCATATAGTGGAGCCCGTGGGATACGCCTATGGCGGTGACATCCCCATGGATCTGTCCGAACTGCAGGACCAGCTGGACAAGGCCGCCCATGACCAGCTTGGAAAATACGGCGAGCAATACGGTGTGCCGAAAGACAACCAGATTGTGACCGTTGGCCGCCCGGAGTCTGAAATTCACAGACTGGTCAAAGACCAGGGTGTTGACCTGGTAATCGTCGGCAGCCACGGCCGCAAGGGTTTCCAGCTGCTGCTGGGCTCAACCGCCAACGGCGTACTGCATGGCACCGAGTGCGATGTGCTGGCGATCCGCATTCACTGATCAGCCTTGATGGCGGGGCTGCTACTGCCCCGCCTGCTCTTCCAGCTCCATCCAGCGTTCGATTACCTGCTCCAGGCGAGCCTCGGCGTCTGCCAGCTTGTCCAGCGTCGCAGACACTGTTTCCGCCGGACCCGAGTAGAAATCCGCTGCGGATATGGCCTGCTGCAACCCGGCCACCTCACCTTCCAGAGCCTCGATTTTCCCCGGCAACTGCTCCAGTTCGAGCTTGAGCTTGTAGCTGAGTTTTACCGGCTTCTGCTTAGCTGGGCTGGCAGCCGCAGGCTCGGACTTTTCCGGTGCGGCAGCTTTAACACGTTTGTCCTGCTTGTCTGGCCGGCTACCGGAAGCCTCGGCAGGAAAAACCCCGCCTTGCCGGCGCCAGTCACTGTAGCCACCAACGTACTCCCTCGCCCGCCCGGTTCCATCCAGGAAAATCGTGTCGGTCACCACGTTATCAAGGAATTCACGGTCATGACTGATCACAATGACGGTGCCCTTGAATTCCGACAGCTGCTCTTCGAGCAACTCCAGGGTCTCAACATCGAGGTCGTTAGTGGGCTCATCCAGCACCAGAATATTGGCCGGCTTGCTGAACAGCTTGGCCAGCAACAGCCGGGCACGCTCTCCCCCGGAGAACACACTCACCGGTGAGCGCGCGCGCTCAGGGGTGAACAGGAATTCCTGAAGGTAGCCCAGCACATGCTTGCTCTGACCATTGATATCAATGAACTCGCGGCCCTCTGCCAGGTTGTCCAGCGCATTACTTTCCAGGTCCAGCTCACCGCGAAGCTGGTCAAAGTAAGCAACCTGCAGATGGGTTCCCAGACGGATGCTGCCTTCTGTGGGCTCGAGTTCGCCCAGCAACAACCGCACCAGAGTGGTTTTCCCGGTGCCATTTTCACCCACCAGGCCAATCTTGTCGCCCCGCAGCAGCGTCAGATTCATATCCCTGATTACCGGCTCACCGCCCGGGTAGGCAAAACCTGCATTCCGGGCTTCGGCCACAAGCTTGCCGGAACGGGCGGCCTCTTCAACAGAGAAGTTGGCTGTACCGCCCCTCACCCGCCGCTGCCGGTGTTCCTCTCGCATGGCCCTTAACGCCCGCACCCGGCCCATGTTACGGGTTCTTCGGGCCTTGATGCCCTGCCGAATCCAGGCCTCCTCCTGCTTTAACCGCTTATCGAACAGGGCGTTCTGACGCTCCTCTTCTTCCAGCGCCTTTTCCTTCAGCTCAAGGTATTTGTCATAGCTGGCAGCAAAGCTGATCAATTGCCCCCGGTCCAGCTCAACCACCCGGGTTGCCATGCGCCGGATAAAGGCCCGGTCATGACTGACAAACAGCATGGCTCCCCGGAACTGGCCCAGGGCTTCCTCCAACCAGGCGATAGCAGGGACATCCAGGTGGTTGGTGGGTTCATCCAGCAACAAGATATCCGGCTCAGCTACCAACGCCCTGGCCAGCAAGACCCTGCGCTGCCAGCCGCCTGACAAAGTGTTCAGTGTACGTTCGGGGTCTACCCCGTATTGCGCCAGTATGGTCGTTACTTTCTGGTCCAGGCGCCAGCCATCCAGGCTTTCAAGGCGCTCCTGCACCTTCATCATCCGATCCAGGCTGGATTCATCCGCTTGTTGGGACAAACGGTGAAATTCCGCCAGCAATTCGCCGGTTTCCGGGAAGGCCGACGCCACCACGTCGTAGGCTGTGCGGGTGTCGCCAGATGGCAGGTTCTGGGGAAGCACAGACAACACCGAACCTTCGTCAAAGCGGACCACCCCGCCATCCGGCACGACTTCTCCGCTCACGATTTTCAGAAGCGTGGATTTACCTTCGCCATTTCTTCCCAGCAGGCACACCCGCTCTCCAGGCTCAATGGTCAGCGAGGCTTCATCCAGCAATGGATGCATGCCAAAGGAAAGGGAAATTTTATCCAGGTTCAGTAATGGCACCTTGTTCACGACTCCTGTTGGGAAATGGCAACACTGTCTCCGACCGCCACCCTGCCACCACCAAGGTGGATGGCATTCTGGCCAAAGATCACGCCCTCAGGCGTTCTTCGATAGGTGGAAAGCGTTCTTAAAGGCTCGGTACCGGCATCCTTGATGCCAGTCTCGGGGTCAACCGTGGTCAATACGCAGCGGGAGCAGGGTTTGACCACCGCAAACGCTGCGCTCCCGATGTTCAACGATTGCCAGCGATCTTCGCTCCAGGCCGGTGCACCGGAAACCACGATATTGGGCCGGAAGCACGGCATAGCAACCGGCTTGGCCAGGCGGGAGTTGAGCTCATCGAGCGAGGCCTGATTGGTAAGCAAGAACGGAAAACCGTCCGCAAAGCCCACGCGCCGGTCATCCACCACCCGATCGGGATCAACCCGCCGGAAGCTGGAATCGGGCATGTTCACTAAACGCAAACGGGCACCGCAGAACGCGCTCAACGCCGAACTGGCGTCCGGGTTGCCGGTCAGGGCGTCGACTGCATCTTGCCAGACCACAACCCTGACCTGCCCCGGCCCCGCCGATAACGGGAAAGTTCCGTGCCCAGGCACCATTATATCCACGTGACCGTTATGCATCCGGGTACGGACGAGAGCCAGCTTTGGCAGCTGACGCTGGGTAACAAAACGGTTCTGATCGTCCACAATCATCCAGCGGCGATCCCCTTGGGGGCCGAAATCATCAAGTTCGAAGCTGGAGACCTCGATACCCGCCAGAGATTTCACGGGATACAGGTAAAGCGACTGCACCTTCATATCATCACGCGCTCGTACACGCCGGATTCAGAATTGGGGCTGTCGAGTATAACCGACACGGGCAATAGAAAGGGGAGATATCCTGAGCCGGAAAACAAAAAACCCGACTCAAAGGTCGGGTTTTTTAGAATCTGGAGCGGGAAACGAGATTCGAACTCGCGACCCCAACCTTGGCAAGGTTGTGCTCTACCAACTGAGCTATTCCCGCAGATCGTTTTGAAGCTGTTGCCTCTCAACGGCTGCGTATTCTACTGATAGGTTGCCGCGCGTCAACAGTTTTTTAAGAAAAAATTAAAAACGTTTACTGGCCAAACCTCTTGCCGCCCTCAAGATACTCCAGCTCGGCCTCCGTCGACTTGCGCCCCAGCGCCCGGTTACGGTGAGGAAAGCGCCCGAACCTCGCGATGATGTCGTGATGGTCCCGGGCTGATTGCAGGAAACTCCCCAGAAAATCTCCCAGCAAACCGCTGTGGCTTGCCGCCAACTGGCGATAGCACTCTACCGACAATTCCTGGTCCCTGATCTTCTCGGAGTGCTGGAATGGCATGTACAGAAACGCGCGTTGAACCGCCGGCAACTCAACATCCTGCCTCTGGTCCATCGCCCGCCGGCATAATTGTCTGGCCAGGCGATCGTGCTCGAAAGCCAGCGCACCGCCCCGGAAGATATTACGGGTAAACTGGTCCAGCAACAGGATTTCTGCCAGGGCCCCACCTGCAGCTGTACGCCAGTGCTCCAGCCCCTCCTCGGAGGCACACAACACAAGGGACAAAAAGCGGCGGCGAATCTCCTGGTCGAACTTTCTGTCAGACCGGAACCAGCGGTTCCGATGAAATGCATCCGGCAGGCCCTGCTCATCCAGGGGGCCAAACCAGTAATCCAAAAGCTCTTTCCAATCGAACATTCAACCACTCCCTGATACATTTAGGGCAACAGCATCGTATAACCTGGCAGTCATTACGTATCAGCCAATCCATCTGATCATTCCGGAGACCTCATGGCAAATCCTCACCGCATTATTCTGCTGGCTCATGGCAGCAGCGACCAGCGCTGGTGCGATACCTTTGAACAACTGGCCAAGCCTACCCTGGAGTCAGTCGAAGACTCGTCTATTGCCTATATGGAACTGGCCGAGCCTTCCCTGGAGACGATTGTTGCCCGGGGCAAGGAAAGCGGCGCCACCAGTTTTACCATCGTGCCCTTGTTCCTCGCAGCGGGCCGGCATTTGCGCAAAGACGTCCCGGCCATGATTGAAGAGCTCGAGAAACAGCACGGTGTACAGATCCGGCTGGCAGACCCTATTGGACAGAACCCCCACCTGGGTGAAGCCATCCGGGACGTTGTCCAGGACGAACTGGGCCGCGCTGCCGTCTGATCACCTGGCTTGGCATGGAGGGAAGCAGACATGGAAAAGCGAATTCTGATAACCGGCGGTACCGGCTTCATTGGCCAGGCTCTTTGCCGGGAGCTGGCCAGTCGTGGCTGGTCAATGACCGTGCTGAGCCGACAGGCACCAGGCACCGTCATTGACCTTTGCGGCCCCGTTCAGGTCATCAACGACCTGGGGCAGACTGCCGGGGGTCCCGGTTTTGATGCAGTCATCAACCTGGCCGGCGAAGGCATTGCCGACAAGCGCTGGTCTGAGAAACGAAAGCAAGCCCTCAGAGACAGCCGCATCGCACTTACCCATGACCTGGTCAGCGCCATGGAAAGCTGGGCGACCAAACCCGGGGTACTCGTATCCGGCTCTGCGGTAGGTGTATACGGAAACCAGGGTGATCAATTAGTTACCGAGGAAACCTCACCCAACATCGAGTTTACCCACGAACTTTGCCGCGATTGGGAGCAGGCAGCTCTGGATGCGGAGAAACTCGGTGTAAGGGTATGTCTGTCCCGTACAGGCGTGGTAGCGGGCCCCGGTGGAGGCTTCCTGCAGCGAATGCTGCTGCCCTTCAAACTGGGGCTGGGCGGCAAGCTTGGAAGTGGCCGCCAGTATATGCCCTGGGTGCACAGAGACGACGTTGTCGCCGCCCTGGTCTGGATGCTGGAAAACGAACAGGCTCGCGGCCCCTACAATGTCGTCAGCCCTGCACCGGCAACAAACGCTGAATTTACCAGGGCGCTGGCACGGGTACTGGGCCGGCCTGCGATACTGCCTGCGCCTGCATTCGCATTAGAGTTGATGCTGGGGGAAATGGCCCGGCTGTTGCTCACCGGCCAACGAGCGGTTCCGGCGAGACTGGAAAAAGAAGGATTCGGGTTCAAGTACCCGGAGTTAGCGGCTGCCCTGCAAGAAAGCGTGAAATGAATTTTTATGAAAAAAAGCGTTGACAGGCCCAAGGCCCTTACTTAATATACGCGCCACCTCGACGAGGCAAGCTTTTGAAAACGTTGCGTCCCCTTCGTCTAGTGGCCTAGGACTCCGCCCTTTCACGGCGGCAACAGGGGTTCGAACCCCCTAGGGGACGCCAATTTTTCCAAGCTTGATAGCACCCGAAGGTGCTATCCGCTATGACTTCCGTGATGGTGTTTGCCAACGCCTTTCCCTCCATGGTGCTTCTGGTCTTTTACAATAAAGACGGCAACACCAACGAAGAATCCGACCATCAGCAAAACCGTTACAATACCTGCGATTACAACTGCGTCCATATACATAGCTGTTCTCCCGCTAAGTTTCCAATTCGACTGAACTCAGATTACGCCCACCCCTCCCTGGCTGTATTGATCTACATCAAGCCCGAAACACCGTTGCAAGAAGTGTCAAACTGAGACCTCTTCCAGCTATTTTCCCAATTTTTTCCTGCGTTTGCAGAGCGCTTGTCATCATCTGTTGCTATAGTCGAACTCAAGGAAGCCGGGCGTAACACCTTCACCAGAAAACGGCTCACTGCGCCTGGTTATATCGAATACTTCACGGAGTGGCTCGGTCACAGAAATGACAGACTTTACATCACGTCTGAAACGGATTCGTACCACCTCTCCACTTTCCATCAGGCTCCTTGCGTGGATCCTGCTCTTCAGCTCGGCTTTCACACTGCTGGCTTCGGGCATCCAGATCTATTCCGACTATCGCCAGGACATCCACAAGATCAAACAACGGCTGAGCGTGATTGAAGCTGGCTACTCCTCAAGCCTTGCACGCAGCTTATGGGCCCTTGACCAGAAATCATTGCAAACCCAGATGGAAGGCATTCTCAGCCTGCCGGATATCGACCACCTTCGGTTACGGATAGAGCCGGGGTCAGAACTGGTCATGGGCGCGCTACCCTCAGGCAGCGACATGCTCAGTCAAAGCTTTGACCTGACCTACAGAGATGATGAAAATTTCAATCTGGGCAGGATAACTGTCACCGCAGGTCTCAACCGGGTGTATGAAGAACTCCGGCGCCGTGTCGGCTTTATTATTGCCACCCAGTTCCTGACCATTTTCTTTATCTCCATCCTGATTCTGTGGATCTTCCAGCACCTGGTAACCCGTCACCTAACCGCCATGGCCGGCTACACCCGGGACCTGTCCCTGAAGACCCTGTCTCGCCCGCTGAAACTGGAACGCCCGGACACACCAGCCAACCGCAGGGATGAACTAGGCCTGGTTACCACCGCCATTAACGAGATGCGGGAGCGGCTGAATGAAGACCTTGTTCGCCGTGAGCGTGATGCTGCTGACATACTCAAGTTTTCGCAGGCTATAGAGCAAAGTCCGTCGTCGGTGTTGATCTGCGACCGGCAGTGGCACATCGAGTATGCCAACCAGAAATTCAGCCAGCTGACCGGCTACAGTCCGGATGACATCATTGGCAAACACCCTTCTGCACTCATTGAAAATTCCATGAACAGTAGAGACGCCACACACCTCTGGCAGGCTGTGCGTCTGCAGGTAAAAAGGGTTGGCGTATGGCAAGGTGAAGTTAACAGCGCCCGGCGTAATGGCGAACGCTACTGGGAGCAGTTAGTGGTTACCCCCATCAAGGACAGTAACGGTGAAACCACCGGTTACCTGATTCTGGGCGAAGACATCAGTATACGAAAACGCTATGAGCAACAGCTGTTGAGGCAGGCCAATTACGACGTGCTCACCGGCTTGCCTAACCGGATGCTTGCACTGGACCGCCTAAAACTTGCCATAGCCCAGGCGCGCAGGGATAAAACCCAGGTAGGCGTAATGTTCCTCGACCTGGATAACTTCAAGCATATTAACGACACTCTGGGCCACGACGCCGGCGACACCCTGTTGATTGAAGCCGCCAAGCGGGTCTCCAGCTGCCTGCGTGGTACGAGCACCGTTGCCCGCCTTGGGGGCGACGAGTTTCTGGTGGTGCTGCCAAGCCTGACCGGGCCGGATGCCGCCTGCCAGGTTGCCGAACGTATTCTCAAAACCTTCTCTACCCCGTTCGTTCTGGGCGGACAGGAAGTCTTTGTCACCACCAGCATCGGGATCGCCACCTTCCCACAGGATTCGGATAACAGCGGCAATTTACTCCAGCACGCTGACGCAGCGATGTATGAAGCCAAACACAAGGGCAAAAGCGCTTATTGCCGCTTCACCCCTGAATTAACCGAAGTCTCCCATGAGCGCTTGCAGATGGAATCCTATATGCGCAAGGCCATGGAGCTTGGAGAATTCGAGCTGCATTACCAGCCGATTATTGACACTGGTTCCGGCAAAATTGTGTCAGCCGAAGCGCTCCTGCGCTGGAACAATCCGGCCCTGGGCATGATCGTACCGGACCGGTTCATTCCCCTGGCCGAGGAAACGGGCCTGATTATCCCCATTGGCGAATGGGTGATACAGGAAGCCTGCAAAGCTGCCTGTAACTGGCAAGCCCTCACCTCCCAGCGGATTGGCGTTGCGGTGAACGTTTCGCCCCGCCAGTTCCGGGACCCCGGTTTTATTGGCGCGGTTATGTCGGCCCTTGAGGTCAGCGGCCTGAGCCCCGAACTACTGGAGCTGGAAATTACCGAGCGGCTCATTCTGGACAACTCTATTGAAACTGCCGACATCCTCCGTCAACTGGATCGTTCTGGTATTCGGCTGTCAGTGGACGATTTCGGCACCGGATACTCGGCACTCAGCTACCTGAAAAGCTACCCCTTTGATACCCTCAAGATTGACAAGTCCTTTATCCAGGATGTGCTAACCGAGACGGAAGATGCGTCTCTGGTTCGGGCCATTATCACCATGGCTCACAGCCTGGGCCTGAAGGTGGTCGCAGAAGGGGTTGAAGCCGAAGCACAGACCCACTTTCTGAAAGAGGAACACTGCGATTATTCTCAGGGTTTCTTTTACAGCACTCCGCTCTCTGAGCAGGACTTCATCCAGTGGCTCGACTCCAGCGATCGGGCCACTCCATAGAACCAATATGGCGAGAATATGGAAGAATCTATTCTGGTTGTGAACTGCGGCAGCTCCTCCCTGAAACTGGCATTATTTGGCGGCCAGAACCGTAAAATTGCCTCGGCCCTGGCAGAAAAGCTCAATAACGACGACGCCTTTGCCCGCATTAGCGGCGACGACCAACCGGTCAGGCTCCCGGCTGGCGCCACGCATGAGCAGGCCTTGCAGGCACTGGTGCACGAATTCCGCGAACGGCAGCTGATGAAGGCCGCCCCCAAAGCCATCGGGCACCGGGTAGTACACGGCGGAGAAACCTTCCGGGAAGCCGTACTGGTAGACGACGCCACCGAAGACGGTATCGAAGCCTGTGCGGAGCTGGCGCCCCTGCATAACCCGGTTAACCTTGCCGGCATTCGCGCCATGCGTGCGCTTTTCCCGGACCGCCCCCACGTAGTGGTGTTTGATACCGCCTACCACCACACCCTGCCGGAGCGGGCGTATCGCTACGCCCTACCGGAACATTGCTACACGGAGTGGGGTATCCGCCGATATGGTTTCCACGGCACCAGCCATTATTTCATGGCCCGGGAAGCCGCACGTCTTCTGGGCAAGACACCGGCCACCACTTCGGTGATTTCCGCTCATCTGGGCAACGGTTGCAGCATTACCGCCATTCGTGACGGGCTGAGCGTAGACACCAGCATGGGGTTAACCCCCCTTGAGGGCCTTGTGATGGGCACCCGCAGTGGTGATGTTGACCCCGGTCTGTTCGACTATCTGGCGGCCCGGGGCATCAGCGCTGCTGAAGCCCACCGCATGCTCAATAACGACAGCGGCTTGCTGGGCTTGTCCGGTCAGACTAACGACATGAGATCCCTGTGCGAGCTTGCCGACCACGGCCATAAGCCATCCAAGCTGGCGATTGATGTGTTCTGCTTCCGACTTGCCCGCTACGTAGGTGCTATGACCGCCTCCCTGCCCAGCCTCGATGGCCTGGTATTTACCGGAGGCATCGGTGAGAACAGCCCCCGCATCCGGAAAGAAACCGTCAAGCACCTTGGCTTGCTGGGCATCGAGCTGGACCCTGAGCTGAACAAAAACCACGGCCGGATAAGTGATGGCCGAATTGATAGCCCGGATTCACGCTTCCCGGTGTTGGTGATTCCCACCGACGAAGAACTGGTTATCGCCCAGGAAGCCGCACGACTGGCTTCCGCCTGAAGAACCAAACCCGAAAGATCACAGGACCCAAAATGGCAAAAAGTCTTTTTATCGCGCCCACCTCCATGGAATCCGGCCTTACCTCGGTTTGCCTGGGATTGCTCCGTGCCCTGGAGCGGAAAGGCGTCAGCGTTGGTTTCTACAAGCCTTTCAGCCAGTCTGTGCACCGTGGTGAAGCTATCCATAACGAAGGCCGAGACTCATCAACGGCATTTGTGACCGCCAGCAGTCATCTGCGGCCACCCGCTCCTATTCCCCTGAAAGAGGCACAACAGCTGCTGAACCGGGGTAAGGCCGACCTGCTCCTGGAAAACATCGTCGGCGAGTACCAGAAAGTCGCCAGGGATGTGGATGTGGTGATTATCGAAGGCCTGGTGCCAGACCGCAGTGAAGCCTACATCGCCCGGTTAAACGTTGAAGTAGCGCGAAATCTCGGCTCCGAAGTGATCCTGGTCAGCTCCCCGAGAACCTGCAGCGCAGCAGAACTTGATGACGAACTCGACTTTTCCGCCCGGCTGTTTACCGAGCCTCAAGACCCGGACGTGATTGCCGTAATCCTCAACAAGGTAGGCGCACCGGAAAAGTCCGGCATGACGCTTTACGATCACCAGCCAGCAAAAGGTGAGGCGATTGATTACCGTTCAGCCTGCAAGGTGTTCACCTCTGGCCGTTTCCACCTGCTGGCGGAGATACCCTGGCAGCCTCACCTGCTGGCGCCCCGGGTATCAGACGTGGCGCGGGAGCTGGGTGTTCCGGTATTGAACGAAGGCCAGATGCATAGCCGCCGGGTACAGAAAGTTTCCGTCTGCGCCCGCTCGATCCGCAATATGACAGAGACCCTGAGACCGGGCACCCTGATGGTAACGCCGGGGGACCGCGAAGACATCGTGGTCACCACGGCCCTTGCAGCCTTGAACGGCGTACCGCTGGCGGGCCTGATGCTTACCGGCGGGCTTATGCCTGACGACCGGGTAATCGACCTGTGCCGCCGTGCACTCGATACCGGCCTGCCGGTGCTCAGCTCGAAGGCCAATACCTACGAAACCGCACACATGCTCGCAAACCTTTCGACCGGAATCCCGATTGATGACCCGGAACGAATCGGAGAGGCCATGGAGTCGGTAGCCACCCGCGTAGACACAGACTGGCTTCAGGAACACCTTAAAGTTCAACGCCAGAGCAGGCTGTCACCACCGGCGTTCCGTTACCAGTTGTCTGAGCGAGCCAGGGCCGCCAATAAGCGCATCGTGTTGCCGGAAGGCTGCGAGCCCAGAACGGTGCACGCCGCCATTATCTGCCACCAGCGCAAGCTGGCACGGTGCGTCCTGATTGGAGACCCCCAGGAGATCCGCTCGGTAGCCGAAGCCCAGGGACTGGCATTCCCGGAAGACCTGGAAATTATTGAGCCAGCGTCTGTGCGTAGCCGCTATATTGCGCCCATGGTGGAATTCAGGAAACACAAAGGCCTGACCGACGAGATGGCCGAAGCCATGCTCGAAGACAACGTGGTGCTCGGCACTATGATGGTCGCCATGGATGAGGCCGATGGGCTGGTATCCGGCGCCATTCACACCACCGCCAACACCGTGCGCCCTGCCCTGCAGCTGATCAAAACCCACGACAGTGCCAAGGTGGTGTCGTCAGTGTTCTTTATGCTGCTGCCGGAACAGGTGCTGGTTTATGGTGACTGCGCCATCAACCCGGACCCGAATGCCGAGGAACTGGCCGACATTGCCATTCAGAGCGCCGAATCGGCAGAGGCCTTCGGTATCGAGCCCGTGGTTGCCATGATCAGCTACAGTACCGGTGAATCCGGCAGCGGTCAGGACGTAGAGAAGGTTCGGGAAGCCACCCGGATTGCCAGGGAACGCCGCCCGGATCTGCTGATAGACGGCCCCCTGCAATACGACGCTGCCGCCATTGAAAGCGTAGGTAAATCGAAAGCGCCGAACAGTAAGGTAGCCGGTAAGGCAACGGTGTTCGTATTCCCGGACCTGAATACCGGAAATACCACCTACAAGGCCGTACAGCGAAGTGCCAACGTAGTCAGTGTCGGCCCGATGCTGCAGGGGCTCAGAAAACCGGTGAATGACCTTTCACGGGGTGCGCTGGTAGAAGATATCGTCTTTACCATTGCCCTGACGGCCGTTCAGGCCCGGCAGGTGGAAGATGCGGGAGTGGCCTGAGCCACTCCCGGTTTAGCGAAGGACGAGCAATGGAGGGGCTGGCAAATCAGCGTTTAACGCTTTTTTGCCGGACTTTCTTGACCTGACGACCTTTCTTGAGGTCGTTGTCTTTTTTGACCTTCTGCCGGGGCGTCATTCGATCCACCTTATTGGCGAACGGATTCTCACCGGATTTAAACTCGAAACGTATGGGTGAGCCCACTACTTTCAGCACTTTGCGGAAGGTATTCTCCAGATAGCGCTTGTAAGCCCCTGGCAGCGAATCAACCTGATTGCCATGCACCACAATCACCGGCGGATTGGAGCCGCCCTGGTGAGCATAGCGCAGCTTGATACGGCGGCCATGCACCATCGGTGGCTGATGCTGAGCGACCGCATCCTCCAGGATGGCAGTCAGCCTGTTGGTGGGCCACTTCGACATCGCGGACTCATAGCAGGCCTGGACAGACTCATACATTGAGCCAACACCGGTACCGTGCAGGGCCGAGATATAATACTTGTCAGCGTAATCCAGAAACTCCAGGCGGCGAGCCACCTGCTCTTTCACCTTGCTTCGGTCTTCCGGGTCCATGCCGTCCCATTTGTTCACGGCAATCACCAGTGAACGGCCGGCATCCAGCACAAAGCCAATCAGGTGCATATCCTGGTCTACCAGGCCTTCGCGGGCGTCGATAACCAGAATCACCACATGGGCGTCGTCGATAGCCTGAAGGGTCTTGATGATGGAGAACTTCTCCACCACTTCACGAACGTTTTTGCGGCGACGCACTCCGGCAGTATCAATCAGGGTGTATTGCTCCCCATGACGCTCGTAGGGAATGTAAACACTGTCACGGGTGGTGCCCGGCATGTCGAAGACCACCACACGGTCTTCGCCCAGCATCCGGTTTACCAAGGTCGACTTGCCAACGTTGGGCCGGCCTACCACACCAATACGGATGCCCGGATAACGATCTGCCCGATCCTGCTCCTCAGGATCCACAGGCTCCGGCAGCAGGGTTTCCAACAACGTCCGGATACCCCGGTTATGGGCTGCAGCGATCGCGAACGTGGATTGAAAGCCCAGGCTATAGAAATCCGCAGCGGCTACATCCGGGTCCTGGCCATCGGTCTTGTTAACCACCAGGTGGGCCTGCTTGCCGGAACGACGCAGATGGTCTGCGATTATTTCATCGCCGGCGGTCAGCCCTGCCCGGCCGTCTACCAGGAACAGCACAATATCGGCTTCGTCGATAGCCTGCAGTGACTGCCTTGCCATCTCCGCATCGAGGCCAACTTCATCACCGGTCAGGCCGCCGGTGTCAATTACGATAAATTTCTGCCCTTCATAATGACCTTCCCCGTACTTTCTGTCGCGGGTAAGGCCCGGAAAATCCGCCACAAGCGCATCCCGGGAACGAGTCATCTGGTTGAACAGGGTAGACTTTCCAACGTTCGGGCGGCCTACCAGGGCTATTACTGGGATCATAAGTGTCTGCTATGCAAAGAAAACAGAAACCCGGCCTTGGCCGGGTAAATTCGCGGGGCTGTCAGTCGTCCTGCTCAAGCCTGAGCACAGACAGTTTGCCGCCATTACCAAAAACCAGCAGATTACCATCTCTCATAATCTGCACCGGTACGCGGATACCCTCACTGTCGAACTTCAGTTGCCCCTGCAGGCTGCCGTCCTTAGCTGACAGCACGTGCAGGTAACCTTCAAAGTCGCCCACCACGAGGTGATCTCCGGAGACCGCCGGGCGAGTCACCTGGCGCCAGGACAGCTTGTCCTGAACCCAGGCTTCCCGCCGATCACTGCCCCGCAGGGCAACAACGTCACCGTTTGCGGATGCCAGGTAGATATTCCCGTTACCAATGGCTGGCGAATAGAAGCTGGATGCAGGTCTGCTCCAGATTTCCTGGCCGGAACGGATATCCACCAAAGCCAGCTTGCCCTGATAACCGGCAACCATCACGGCAGACTCCAGTACCAGCGGCTGGCCTCCGATGTCTACCAGGCGCTCAAGCTCCGTCCGGCCCTGGGGCTGGCCAACTTCGTACTGCCAGATGGGCTGACCACCGGCGGCCGTGAGGGCAAGCATCCGGCCATTGGCAAAGGATGCAATCACCACATCACCGCCCACCAGGGGTGCCGATCCGGTACGCATGGTCAGTACCGGAATCTGGGCGTCGTACTGCCATATCTGCTCGCCGGTTGAAGCATTGAATCCAATTACCCGGCCATCGGTGGTCTGGGCGACCACCAGCGTGCCGTTCGACTGCGGGGCGGCAACCACCTCAGTAGGCAGGCTGGCACGCCACTGCTCGCTGCCATCCTCAATGGACAGTGCAATCAACTCGGCACTGCGACTGGCCAGATACAAATGCCGGCCGTCTGCACCGGGGCCGGCAAACAGCCGCTCCCGCAGTTTGTTCTCCCAAAGTACCCGGCCATTGCTACTTTCAACAGCAGTGACCATGCCGTCTGCAGATGCCGCGAAAATGCTATCACCGGCATACAGCGGGGCCATGTGCAGGAACTCGCCGTCGTGGCCTTTGCCCACGTACATGGTCCAGACCCGGTCAAGGTCCACTCGGCTGTCAACATCCGGCAGTGCCGCCGGTTGCTCGAAGGTGTCCGTGGTGCTGCACCCGGCCAGCAGCAGCGCTGCCAGGGATGCCGCGGCCAGAAACCCGGACCGCATGTTGCTGGGTACCGGCATCAGGCGTCCTCCCCGACGCCCAGATCAGACAGTTTCAACTCCAGAACACCACTACGGCCCTGCTGGTTTTGCTCCCGGGCCGCCAGGTACGCTTTGCGTGCACCTTCCTGGTCACCTTTCGCCAGCAGGATATCTCCCCGCAGTTCAGAGAAAATGGCATTGAAGGCATCGGCCTCACCAGCACCATCGAGGGTAGCCAGCGCAGCATCATGGTCGCCTGCTGCAAACTGGGCGCGAGCCAGGCGATTCCGGACCACCAGTGACAGGGCTTTCTGACCACCGGCTTTGTCCAGTGCCCAGCTCAGGGAGTTGACCGCAGCCTGCGGATCGTTCTGGTCCGCCAGCTGTTGACGGGCCATCACCAGGTTACCGTAAATGGCGTAGGCGCTGTCAGGATGCTTCTCCCGCAGGGTTTCGGCAACGAAGGCCATGGTGTCGGTATCAGACTCGCCCTGGGCATCGGAGAAGGCATTCAGCAAGTTGGCGAACTGGTTAGCCGCTTCTGCTCTTTGCTGGGCCTGGTGGTTCTGCCAGGCTTGCCAGCCAAACACAATCGCCAGCGCGGCACCGATACCAATCAGCAAGGAGCTGCCGTTCTTTTTCCACCAATCCTTGATTGCCTGGACCTGTTCTTCTTCAGTGCGCAACTCAGCCATGAAAACTCCTGTTTAATTATTAAAATTCAATCTGTTGGCAAGCAAACTTAAAGCAATTTCTTAAGGACAGAGGCAAGTTCGGACTGCACCACTTCCTGCTGGGGGTCGTCATTGCGCAAGGGCTTGAGTGCGACCGTGCCGCTTGCGATTTCATTTTCCCCCAGAATCACTGCATATCGGGCATTGCTGCGATCTGCCTTTTTCATCTGGCTCTTGAAGCTTCCACCACCGCAATGACTAACCACCACCACGCCCGGCAGTTCAGTCCGGAGGTTTTCGGCAACCGCCATAGCCGGAGCAACCGCTTGCTCCCCCATCGCAGTCACGTAAATATCGGCGTTGTTATTTACTTCGGCCGGAATCAGGTCCAGCGTTTCCAGCAACAGAATCAGGCGCTCCAGCCCCATGGCAAAACCGACCGCATCGGTGGGCTTGCCCCCCAGTTGCTGCACCAGGCCATCATAACGGCCACCCGCGCAGATAGTGCCCTGGGCACCAAGGCTGTCAGTAATCCACTCGAATACCGTCTTTCCGTAATAATCCAGGCCCCGCACCAGCGCCGGATTGACCGTGTAGCTTACCCCGGCTGCGTCCAGCAGTGCCTTGAAGCTTTCGAAATGGCTGCGGGAGTCATCATCCAGATAGTCGTCCAGCATCGGCGCGCCTTTCAGGATCTCTCGGGTGGCCGGGTCTTTACTGTCCAGTATGCGCAGAGGGTTGGTGGTCAGCCGGCGCTTGCTGTCATCATCCAGCTGGTCTTTATACTGCCCGAGATAAGCCACGAGTGCGTCCCGATAGACCTTACGGGATTCACTGGTACCGATTGAGTTGATTTCCAGGCGGGCGTGTTCGGTAAGCCCAAGGGCCTTCCACAGGCGTGCAGTCAGAATCAGCAGTTCCGCATCGATGTCAGGGCCGGCCATGCCAAAGCACTCAACACCAATCTGGTGAAACTGGCGATAGCGGCCTTTCTGGGGGCGTTCGTGCCGGAACATCGGGCCTGTGTACCACAAGCGGCGGGTCTGATTGAACAGCAAGCCGTGCTCTTCGGCGGCCCGCACGCAACCGGCGGTACCTTCAGGGCGCAGAGTCAGGCTGTCACCGTTCCGGTCGTCGAAGGTGTACATTTCTTTCTCGACGATGTCGGTCACTTCACCGATCGAGCGCTTGAACAGTTCAGTCTGCTCAACCACCGGCATCCGGATTTCCTGATAGCCGTATTGGTTCAGCACCTGCCTGACGGTCGACTCTACATACTGCCAGACCGGAGTCTGGTCCGGCAGAATGTCGTTCATTCCCCGGATTGCCTGAATTTTTGCCAAGTTAAAACCCTGAAAGTCTTTGAATTGTGTCGTTCGGATCGATCAGTCTGAAGACCGTGCAATCACTGCTTCTTCCTGTTCCTGGCGCTTGGCGACCTGTTCACGGATCAATCGTTCCAGGTCATCGGCCAGGGCTGTGTTGTCCAGTTTCTGGTTTGGTTTACCACCAACATACAGAAGGTGCTTGGGACTGCCGCCGGTCAGGCCGAGATCGGCCTCTTTCGCTTCACCGGGGCCATTCACAATACAACCGATGATCGCCACATCCAACGAGGTGTTTACGTCTTCAAGGCGGGCTTCCAGTTCATTCATGGTCTGGATGACATCGAAGTTCTGGCGCGAACAACTCGGACAGGCAATAAAGTTAATGCCCCGGCTACGCAGTCTCAGGCTTTTGAGAATATCAAAGCCCACCTTGATTTCCTGGACCGGGTCCGCAGCCAGCGACACCCGAATGGTGTCACCGATGCCGTCCATCAGCAGCATGCCCAGACCGATGGCGGATTTGACCGTACCCGAGCGGAAACCACCGGCTTCGGTAATACCAAGGTGCAGCGGTTGCTCAATCTGCGAGGCAATCTGGCGGTAGGCGGCGACGGTCATGAACACATCAGAGGCCTTCAGGCTCACTTTGAAGTTCTGGAAATCGTGCTTGTCCAGAATATCGATATGGCGCATGGCAGACTCAACCAGCGCTTCAGGGGTCGGCTCACCGTATTTGCGCTGCAGCGCCTTTTCCAGTGACCCGGCGTTCACCCCGATCCGGATCGGGATGTTGCGATCCTTGGCGGCGTTAATGACCGCACTCACCCGGTCGTCCCGGCCAATATTGCCGGGGTTGATACGCAAACAATCAACGCCAAGCTCGGCAACCCGAAGGGCGATCTTGTAATCGAAGTGGATGTCGGCCACCAGTGGCAGCGAAACCTGCTGGCGAATCTCGCCAAAGGCTTCTGCTGCCTCCATGGAGGGGACAGACACCCGCACGATGTCGGCTCCGGCGTCTTGCAAGGCCCGGATCTGGCCAACGGTGGCGCCAACATCGCAGGTATTGGTGTTGGTCATGCTCTGTACCGAGATGGGGGCGTCACCACCCACCGGCACATCACCCACCATAATCTGGCGGGATTTACGTCTTTTGATCGGAGAATCTTGTTTCATGGGACTGGAACCAACAATCTGTTCATGCGTTCGTTCAGGGTTCTAGAGTGAACTCTGCTCGGTTATTCACAGCAAGAAAACTGCCAGGGGCCAGGGTTTCTCCCCGGAACCGGATGGATTCAACGGCACTCATTGCACCAATCACAACCCTCAGGGGGCCTTCTCCAGACACGTCCAGCTGGCTACCCCCGGCACTCAGCCCGTTCGCCAGGCGGGTGCCGGTAGCGTCGGTCACCCGGACCCAGCAGTCATCACGAAAGGTCATCTGAAGGCGGGCCGGGCCCGGAATTTCATTAACTGCGACGGCCGGCTCAACCGGAGCCTGCGTTGGCTCAACGACACCGGCTTGCGGTGGCTCAGATTCAAAGACGGTGTCACCTTGCGGTTGCTCCGACTCAACGTCCATATCATCTTCCGGAAGCACCAATGTGGGTTCACGTTCTGCCGCCATCTCGGCCGCTTGCCCTGGCTCTGTCGGTGGCTCCTCCACGGAAAGGCCGGGCGACTCGTCAAAAATGCTTTGTTCCGTATCCTGCGCTGCCGGCAGTGGGCCTGTGTCGTTACCGGCAAGGTAGAAATACGCCAGCAGGCCGAACGCAGCTGCAATCAGCAGAATCAGTCCAAGCTTTGCAGCCCGGCGCTTTTGCCGCCGCCGGCGCTCGATACAGACCAGGGGACTGGCCTGCTGCGCCTGCTCACGCTCCTTTCGGCGCGGCTCAAGTTCGGTTTCCAGGTCACGGATAATCGCGTCCGCATCCAGGCCGACTTGTCGGGCGTAGGCGCGCACGTAGCCCTTCAAAAACAGCTCAGTATCAATTTTTTCGTAATCGCCGTTTTCAATAGCCTGAATCACGGAAACCCGGAGGTGCTGCTGGTCTGCAACTGCAGATACGCTCAGCCCCGCCTTTTCCCGTGCCTGCCGGAGTTGCTGTCCGACAGGTTCTGCAGCCAAAGAATTTGGCTTCTCGTCACCGGTCATTCGCAATCAGCACCTTGTATTGTTGGTGTTCGTACGATTCGGGATACTCATTTCTCAGCAGCAGCGCCATGCTGGCTTCCTGATCCTTGTCGCCGAAATGGCGGGCAATCCGGATGCCGGTGTACAGACTTTCCGCCGAGTGTGTCAGACGGGTATTGCCCTGAATCATGGTTTGCAGGCGACTGTAGTAACGGGAGGCGGCAGAGTAATCACCCTGCTCCACCAGCACCCGGGAAAGCGAAAGCAGTGTCCGGGCTTCGCCCCGGGTCAGATCAACCGCTCTGCGATAGGCATCCTCGGCGCCTTCAAGGTTGGCCAGCCGCTCCTCTGTCATCCCCAGGTTATAGAACACGCCCCCCCGCTCTTTATAGGAGGTATCCCGGGACGCCGCCGCAAACTGGGTTCTGGCGCCCTGAAAGTCGCCCTGGCCATAAAGGTAGGCACCGTAATAAACCCGGCCCCGGGTATAGCTGCCATCAGCCGAAACCGCTTTGCGGAAGTTTTGCTCGGCCAGCTCCTCTTCGCCTTCGTAGCTGTAGACCAGCCCCATGGCAGCCAGGGCCTGGGCATTGCTTTTATCAATTTCCAACGCCCGGTCAAGATGGTGCCGGGCGCGCTCCAGGTTACCCTGGCCAATATAGGCCGTGGCCAGCTGAACATAGCTGCTCAACGCCTTGTCGCGATCGGCTTCACGGCTGAACCGGCTGTCGGTTGTGGTTACGCACCCGGACAGCAACAACCCCGCAAGCAGCAGGGATGTAGCAGCGAGTTTTGCTCTGGAGTTCCTGACCATCAACTCACACCTTACCTTGGTTATTGATGCTCCCCTGCTCTCAGGGATTAACCTGCTGGACGGCAATATAACGCTGGCTTCTACGCGTCCGGTCTTCGACCCGACCCACCAGTTGCCCGCAGGCTGCGTCTATGTCGTCGCCTCGGGTGGTCCTGATGGTTGCCACATAGCCGGCCTCGTTAAGCACGGTCTGGAAGCGTCGGGTCGCGTTCATGCTGGGCCGCTGAAAATCGCTTTCCGGGAACGGGTTAAACGGTATCAGATTAATCTTGCAGGGCAATCCCTTCAAGACAACCGCAAGTTCCCGGGCGTGCTCGGGCTGGTCATTCACTCCTTCAATCACTGTGTACTCGATCGTGGCCTTGCGCTTGTCAGGCAATCTCGCCAGATAACGACGGGTAGCCGCCAGCAATTCCGCAATCGGGTACTTTTTATTCAATGGCACCAGCTTGTTACGCAACTCATCATTGGGGGCATGCAAGGAGATGGCCAGTGAAACATCGGTAACCTCGCCCAGCCGGTCCAGAGCGGGTACGACACCGGATGTGCTCAGGGTAACCCGGCGCTTGGAGATGCCGTACGCCAGGTCTTCCATCATCAGGTTCATGGCGTCGACAACGTTATCAAAGTTGAGCAAAGGCTCGCCCATGCCCATCATCACCACGTTAGTGATTGGCCGGTCGGTAGGGTCAAAGGGCATAAAGGCCCTGCGAGCAACCCACACCTGCCCGATAATTTCTGCCGCAGTGAGGTTCCGGTTAAAGCCACGCTTGCCGGTAGAGCAAAAGGTGCAGTCCAGGCTACAACCTATCTGGGAAGATACACACAGGGTGCCACGCTCACCGTCGGGAATAAGCACAGTTTCAACACTGTTGCCGTTATCCATGCGCATCACCCATTTACGGGTGCCGTCTTTGGAGGTCTCGTCGTACACCACCTCAGGCCCGCGCACTTCGGCAAGCTCTTTGAGCTGCTCACGCAGAACACGGCTCATATTGGTCATTTGATCGAAGTCATCAACGCCACGCTGGTGTATCCACTGCAGCACCTGCTGCGCCCGGAAGCGCTTTTCTCCCAGGGTTTCGAAAAATGCCTCCAGCTTGGCTTTCGGCATCCCCAGAAGGTTGATTTTTTCGGCAGGGGCAGTCATGGCATAACCTCGATCAGATAACCAATTCAGGGGCGGCGGCTGCCACCCCTGAACAGACAACATCAGCCGCGCGGGCAGATTTCGTTGTCGTTAAAGAAATACGCAATTTCACGCTCGGCAGAAGCTGCAGAGTCGGAGCCGTGCACGGCGTTAGCGTCGATGGAAGAGGCAAAGTCAGCACGGATGGTGCCGGCGTCTGCTTCTTTCGGGTTGGTTGCACCCATCAGTTCACGGTTCTTCAGGATGGCACCTTCGCCTTCCAGTACCTGAACAACTACCGGGCCGGAAGTCATGAAAGCAACCAGGTCGTTAAAGAACGGGCGTTCTTTGTGCTCAGCGTAGAAGCCTTCCGCCTGTTCCTGGGTCAGGTGCATCATTTTGGATGCAACAATTTTCAGGTCGGCTTTCTCGAACCGGCTGTAGATTTCGCCGATTACGTTCTTGGCGACAGCGTCGGGCTTGATGATAGAGAGCGTGCGCTCGTTTGCCATGTTGTTTCTCCAGTCTGGTTGGGGTAAAAATTCAGGGGTGCGATTATACGCAGTCCGGGTGCAACTGCCTACCGCACCGAACGAAGTCGGGACACAACCTGCACAATCTGCCCCACGGCGAAGTCGATTTCTTCTTTGCTGGTGTAGCGACCGAAGGAAAATCGAAGTGCCCGGTGGGCGAGCTCATCGCTCAAACCGATTCCTCGCAGCACAAAGGAAGGCTCTACCGTCGCTGAAGCGCAAGCCGAACCGGATGACACGGCGACCTGGCGCAAACCCAACATCAACGACTCGGCCTCTACACCCTCGAATGACAGATTGACAATGCCCGGCACCCGATGTTCCCGGCTGCCGTTAAAGTGAAGGCCGGAAAGCGACTGCAGACCGCCAAGAAAATCGGCCCGCAGGGCCTCCAGCGCAGCCATTTCTTCTTCCAGCTTTTGCCCTGCTATCTCAAAGGCCTTGCCCATACCGGCAATTTGGTGGGTAGCAAGGGTTCCGGAGCGCATACCCCGCTCATGGCCTCCACCGTGCATCTGGGCCTGGATGCTGACATCCGGTGACCGGCGCACGTAGAGTGCGCCTACGCCTTTTGGGCCATAGATCTTGTGGGCAGACAGCGACAGCAGGTCTACCTTGAGCGCCGACACATCAACCGGGATTTTCCCGGCGGCCTGGGCAGCATCCACGTGAAACAGAATTCCACGGCTGCGCAGCAACTCGCCGATGGCAGCCACGTCGGTGATGCAACCCAGCTCGTTGTTAACCAGCATCAGGCTCACCAGCACCGTGTTATCCCGGAGCGCACCCTCCACTGCCGCAACCGAAACTCGCCCATCTGTTTCCGGGGCCAGCCAGGTAACTTCTACCCCTTGCTGCTCGAGCCACTTGCAGGTATCGATAACCGCCTTGTGCTCTATTGTGGAGGTAACAATATGGGCATTCCGGCGGCCAGCAACCGCGCCCTTGATCGCCAGGTTGTCGGATTCCGTCGCGCCGGAGGTCCAGACAATCTCGCGGGGGTCGGCATGGATCAGGTCTGCAACCTGCCGGCGGGCGCTCTCCACTGCAGCCTCGGCCTGCCAGCCATAGCCATGGGAACGGGAGGCAGGATTACCGAATACACCATCGATGGTCAGGTACCTGACCATTTCGTCAGCAACGGCGGGATCAACGGGCGTAGTCGCCGCATAATCAAGGTATACGGGTGTTTTCATAAGCAAAGGAAGTGTCGGTTATCAGGCCGGAGCCTGGTCAATCAAATGCCGGGTATTGATGGTATCTGCGTCGCCATCATTCTGCCTGCGATTCTGACGGTCGGCCACCTGGCGGATTTCGTGTTTACGCATCAGGTCTCCCAGACTGATTCCACTGAGAAACTGATGGATCTGACTACTCAGGTCAGACCACAAGTGATGGGTCAGGCATTTTTCACCATTCTGGCAGTCGCCTTTGTTACCGCACCGGGTGGTATCCAGGGACTCGCTGACCGCATCCACCACTTCAGCCACGAAGACATCGTCAGCAGACCGGCTCAGGCGATACCCGCCACCCGGCCCTCGCACACTGACAACCAGCTGGTGGCGGCGCAAGCGTGAGAATAGCTGTTCCAGATACGAGAGGGATATTTCCTGCCGGGCTGAAATATCTGCAAGACTTACCGGCCCCTGAGCTCCGTGCAGAGCCAGATCCAGCATCGCCGTTACGGCGTAGCGGCCTTTGGTGGTCAGCTTCATAATTTCAGCCCCGATGATGGGATTGAATCGCGATTTTCAAGCGGGAGTATGAATTGACCCAGCAAAACAGTCAAGTATTCAGCCTTTACCCTCAGCGTCCGACTCGTCCCGAACACAATCAAAATCGCCCTCATCCAGAGGTGGCAAGTCGCCCTTCTGATACTCACTATTCACCTTGCGAATGGCCTTGCACATGTTCTCGATGCGGTCATCTACTGCGTGCATATGATCAAGTAATGAGCGCATTGCCCTTGCCACCGGATCAGGCATTTCTTCGGTTACGCCATAGGCATCGAAACCCATGCGTTCTTCCATCTGCTTGCGGCGCACGTCATCTTCGTTTTGGCGTTTAACAATAATCCGCCCCGGAATACCTACCACCGTTGCTCCGGGGGGAACCGCCTTGGTAACAACCGAATTGGACCCGACCTTGGCGCCCGCCCCCACTTCAAAAGGCCCCAGAATCTTTGCGCCGGCACCTACCACAACACCATTCCCGATGGTGGGGTGCCGCTTGCCTTTGTTCCAGCTGGTACCACCGAGCGTGACGCCCTGATACAGGGTGACATCGTCCCCTATCACAGCCGTCTCGCCAATCACCACTCCCATTCCGTGGTCGATGAAGAACCGCCGGCCAATGGTCGCGCCCGGATGAATCTCTATACCGGTAAACCACCGCGCCAGTGTCGACAATGTTCTGGCCAGCCACTTCAGCCCCATATTCCAGAGCCAGTGCGCAAGCCTGTGGAACAGCAGCGCATGCAGCCCCGGATAATTGGTCAGCACCTCGAAGGTATTTCGTGCCGCCGGATCGCGATGGAATACGCTGCTGACATCTTCCCGTAAACGCTCGAACATGATGTTATTTCCGCCCTTCGTCTGCAGCCTGCGCCGCGGTCGGTTGTTGCTGTACGCTGCCTTTATGGGTTCCGGCAGCCTTTTGTACTGCTGAAAGAACGCCCCGCAAAATATTGATTTCCATCTGATCCATGCGAGCGCGCTGGAACAGCCTCCGCAGCCTGCTCATCAGCTGGCGCGGATTGTCACGACGATGGAAATCCACATCCACAAGCACCTGTTCCAGATGCCCGAAGAAACCTTCAACATCACTTACCGTTGCCGGTGGCACATCCCAGCCCGCATCTCCCGGCGCTACCATAGCTTCAAGGTAGGGGCTGGATTCGCCGCCTTCAAGGCCTCGAAGGTACTGCATACGCAATTCATAGCAGACAACCTGAACGGCCATGGACAGATTCAGTGAACTGTAATCGGGGTTCGACGGAATGTGGATATGGTAGTGGCAACGCTGGAGCTCGTCGTTGGAAAGGCCGTGGTTCTCCCGGCCGAAAACCAGCGCCACCCGGCCCTGCCCACTGTATTCAGCAGCAGTCGCCGCCGCCTGAGGTGGTGCCATTACCGGCCAGGGTACTTTGCGACCACGGGCACTGGTACCCATTACCAGCACACAATCGGCCAGCGCTTCATCCAGTGACGAAACCACACGGGCTCGATCCAGCACATCAGACGCCCCGGCCGCTCGGGCATATGAGGTTTCATCAGGAAAGGATGCAGGATTAACCAGCCAGAGATTGCCCAGCCCCATATTTTTCATCGCCCTTGCGACTGCACCGATGTTACCTGAATGGGACGTCTCTACCAGAACAATGCGGATCTGGTCATTGAAAGTATCACTTCCTTCCTGCGGCATTGCGGGCTTGTGCATGTATCTGAGGCCTGTAGCTGGGCGTTCATAAGCTTTGAGGAGGCGCATAATAGCAGAAATCCGATAGTTTCTGCTCTCCGGATATGCCGCAATCTGCCGGAAAGCCCATGGTATCCGTGGATTTCCTGAGCCGAAAAACGTACAAGCCTACCCAGTTTTTGCTATCATAGCCGGCCTTCACACACCCGGATAATGAACACTCAGATGCAACCAGCAATCAAAATGGCCCTGCGCGTTGCCCGCCAGGGGTCCGACTACCTGAAAGCCCACTTCGAGCGCCAGGAACCTAACGGTAAAGGCGAGTCTGACCGCCTCCTACAGCTGGAGCGGGTTGAGCAGTCCATCTACGACAACTTCGCCGAACAACTTGAGAAGGCCTACAAAGACCACACCATCGCACCGATCGGTGAGGCCGATGCTAACGGTAGCGAGAAAAGCTGGCACATTTTCCCGGTGCTTGGCCGTGAGAATTTTGTACGGGGCATCCCCGAGTTTGCCCTGGCCCTGTCCCAGAAAAAGAACAACCGCACCGAGAACCTGCTGCTGGTGAACCCGGTTACCGGAGAAGAGTATTCTGCCAGCCGTGGCCACGGTGCAGTGCTGAACAGCCGCCGGGTTCGCGCGTCAGAAGTGAAGCTGCCAGGCAAAGCCGCCATATCCACCAACCTTCTGGACCAGGCCCGTCAGGGCGATGACCCGATGATCTGGGGCGAGATGGCCGCAACGCTCGCACGTGAATCTGCGATGTTCCGTACTTCTGGCTGCGTCGTCCTGGATATTGCCCGGGTTTCTGCCGGCCTGCTGGATGCAGCCGTGATCTTCCGCCCGACGCTAGCAGACCTTGACCTGGGCGTTACCCTGGCCATGGAATCCGGCGCACTGACCGGCGACTTCTCCGGCAACCCCTCCGCTGGCAATGCCCGCCAGTTGATTGTGGCCAACCCGAAACTGTTCCGTGAAGTACTGAAAGTACTCCACCCCTTCCGGGGTCGCTTGCCACGGTAAGTTTTCCGGGCACAAAAAAACCGCCATCCTTTCGGATTGGCGGTTTTTTTATGCCGGGCGATATATGGCCCGGCAACTTGCCGATCACATGCGGTTCAACCACTCGGGCGGCTGCTCTTCCTCAGCCTCCTCGCCAGCACCTTCTTTCGCCGGTACCATCAGGTCTTCCCGGGTTACACCCTGCACCATCAGCATATTGGCAGATACATAGATGGAAGAGTAGGTACCCACAACCACGCCGATCATCAGAGCGAGGGCAAAGTTATTGATCGCCTCCCCGCCCCAAAAATACAGCGCTATCAGCACCACCAGGGTAGTACCGGACGTGTTAATGGTTCGGGTGATGGTTTCGTGGATCGACTGGTTAATGATGTCCCACGGCTCCCCTCCCCGCATTTTCCGGAAATTCTCCCGGATGCGGTCCGCAATTACGATCGTATCGTTCAACGAGTAACCGATGATAGCCAGAAGAGCAGCCAGTACGGTCAGATCAAACGTCCACTGGAACAGAGCAAATACGCCCAGCACGATGATCACATCGTGGGCAAGAGGAAGCACCGAGGCGATACCAAACTTGAACTGAAAACGCATACCCACGTAGATCAGCACCACGGCAAGCGCGATCAGCAGCCCAAGGCCACTATCTTCCTTCAGCTCGTCACCCACCTGGGAACCGACAAACTCCGAACTCACCAGCTGCAGCTCGGCTCCGCTCCGGGACAGGACCCCAGTCACATCCCGGGCCAGCTCGTCGTTACCGGCTTCCGCCATCCGAATCAGCACGATGGTGTCTGCACCAAAGTTCTGAACCGAGAACTGGTCGTAACCGGCTTCAGTCAGAGACGTCCGGATTTCATCCAGGCTTGGCGCTTCGGCATACTCAAACTCCACCGAGGTACCACCTGTAAAGTCCATGCCATAGTTAAGGCCTCGTACGCCAAGAAGAACCACAGAGGCAATAACCAGCACAAGCGAGAGCACCGAAGCGATCTTTCGGAAGCCCATAAAGTCAAACGGTTGCTTTTCGGTATCAGCCATTGGCCAGCCTCCCTCCGATCGAAAGTTTCTCGACCCTGCGGCCGCCATACACCAGATTCACCATGCTGCGCCCGACCATCAGGCCAGTGAACATGGAGGTCAGGATACCGATACACAGGGTAACGGCGAAGCCTTTAACGGGGCCGGAGCCCATGGCGAACAGAATCACCGCCACCAGCAGCGTGGTGATGTTGGCATCGAAAATGGACACAAAGGCGCGACTGTAACCGGCATTGATCGCACTCTGTGGCGGCGCGCCCGACTTCAGCTCTTCTTTGATCCGCTCAAAGATGAGCACGTTGGCATCAACCGCCATACCCACAGTCAGCACGATACCTGCAATACCCGGCAACGTCAGCGTAGCCGAGAGAATCGACATGCAGGCCACCAGCAGCATCAGGTTCAAGGTCAGAGCCACGTTTGCCATCAAGCCAAAGCCACGGTAGAACACGGCCATATAAAGCAGAACCAGGCTGAAGCCGATGATGACCGACATCAAACCGGCATCAATGTTCTTCTGCCCAAGGCTCGGACCGATGGTCCGCTCCTGCACAAAGTACATGGGAGCAGCCAGCGCGCCCGCCCTCAGCAGCAGGGCAAGCTCAGCCGCTTCCGGGATGGAATCCAGACCGGTAATACGGAAGCTGCTGCCCAGGGCAGACTGAACCGTTGCCAGGCTGATCAGCCCCTTCTCCACTACCCGGTTTTCCGTTTCTACAATCTCGCCGTCCACTTCCCGGGTTTCAGTCTCGGTCCGGTATTCGATAAACAGCACCGCCATACGGCGGCCAACGTTATTGCGGGTAGCGCGATTCATCAGGTCACCACCCACGGAATCCATGGTGATGTTTACCTGGGGCTGGCCATTTTCGTCGAACGCCTGCTGTGCGTTAGCCACGTTATTACCGGTGGCAATCACATCCCGCTCAAGCCGGGCTGAACGCATGGGGTCGTCCCGGAAGCTGAACTGCTCGGTTTCGGCCGACGCGGTATCCTGGCGGGCTTCCATCCGGAACTCCAGGTTGGCCGTGGCACCCAGTACCCGCTTGGCTTGCGCGGTATCCTGTACACCTGGCAACTCGACAATAATCCGGCTCGCACCCTGACGCTGCACCAGCGGCTCGGCAACACCCAGCTCATTCACCCGGTTACGGATGGTGGTCAGGTTCTGCTCAAGCGCATATTCCTGGATATTCCGAACTTCGGCTTCAGACAAGGTGAGCGTAATCAGGAACTCACCGTTCTCTGTGCTTTCGTTCATCAGGAATTCATTGTGGTTATCGCGGATCAACCCAAAGGCCTGTCCGCGACTTTCGGTATCCCGGAAGCTGAGAACGATGGTCCGGTCATTACCCACGTCGCCGCCGCGATAACGGATGCGCTCTTCCCGCATTTCCCGCTTGATCTGGCCAGACATTGCTTCCAGCCGCTGGTTTACGGCTGTTTCCATATCCACTTCCAGCAGGAAGTGGACACCGCCGCGCAGGTCAAGGCCCAGCTTCATCGGCCCTGCCCCAAGGCTCTGTAACCAACCGGGAGTAGACGGCGCCATGTTGAGGGCAACCAGGTAGTCACGACCCAGCACAGCCTGAACCGCCGGGCGCGCACGCAACTGGTCATCGGAATTGGTCAGACGAATCAAGGCATCGCGTTGATCCAGGGCACTGGACTTGACTTCAATGCCACGACTTTCGAGTTCGCCAAGTGCACGATCGAGCACACGCTGATCGACTTCGGTGCTACCGCGGGCGCCGGTGATCTGGATGGCATAGTCGTCAGGAAAAAGGTTGGGTAAGGCGTATATGAACCCGATGACCAGTGCAAACACGATCACCAGATTTTTCCAGAGAGGATACTTGTTCAGCATGGGATCCCTTTGAGCCGACCTGGTCGCCGGTCTTGGTGTATCAGCCAGTATAAATCAGCCGGCACCCTGGGGCGCCGGCACGTGACCAGCTCAGATATCCTTCAGCGTGCCCTTCGGCAGAGCCGCTGCTACAGCTACTTTCTGAACCTTGATTTCTACGTTGTCGGCCACTTCCAGCACGATGAAGTCGTCAGCCACCTTGGTGATACGGCCAGCAACACCACCGGAAGTTACTACTTCATCACCCTTGTTCAGGCCAGACATCAGAGACTTGTGCTCTTTTGCGCGCTTGGACTGCGGGCGCCAGATCAGGAAGTAGAAGATCAGGATAAAGCCTGCGAAGAAGATGATCTGACCCATCACGCTCATACCCTGGGCGCCCGGATCCTGAGCCATGGCCAATGCAGGCATCAGAGACAGCAGACCGGCGATGAGCAGTTTGATTGATTTCATTCAGGTTCTCCGTTTATTGACTTGTCTAGGTGTAAAACTTGATCAGGAATCGCCCAGCGGCGGCACACTTTCGCCGCGTAAGGCATAGAATTCGCTTACAAAGTCGGACAATGTACCTGCTTCAATGGCGCCACGCAATCCGCTCATCAGGTTCTGGTAAAAGCGCAGATTGTGGATGGTATTGAGCTGGGAGCCCAGCATTTCACCACACTTGTCCAGATGGTGCAGGTAACTCTTCGAGAAATTCTGGCAGGTGTAACAGTCACACCGTTCGTCCAGGGGCCCGGTGTCGTGCCGGTTCCTGGCATTGCGAATCTTCACGATACCGGTTGAGGTGAACAGGTAACCGTTGCGGGCATTCCGGGTGGGCATTACACAGTCGAACATATCGACACCGCGGCGCACGGCCTCAACAATATCTTCGGGGCGCCCCACGCCCATCAGATAGCGGGGCTTGTCTTCCGGCATCTTGGGCGGCAGATGATCCAGAATGCGGATCATGTCTTCCTTCGGCTCCCCTACCGACAGGCCACCAATGGCATAGCCGTCAAACCCGATATTAGTCAGCCCTTCCAGCGAGCGGTCCCGCAGGGATTCATACATGCCGCCCTGAACGATTCCGAACAGTGCCGCAGGATTACCCTCATGGGCATTCTTGCTTCTTTCTGCCCAGCGCAGGGACAACTCCATGGATTCCTTCGCCTGCTTCTCGGTGGCAGGATACGGCGTACACTCGTCAAAAATCATGACGATATCGGATCCCAGGTCCCGCTGCACGCCAATGGCAATCTCCGGCGACAACTCCACCTTCGAGCCATCCACCGGTGAACGGAAGGTTACGCCCTGCTCGGTAATCTTGCGCATTTCGCCCAGGCTGAATACCTGGAAACCGCCGGAGTCCGTGAGGATCGGCCCCTGCCACTGGGTAAAGTCGTGCAGGTCACCATGGGCCTTGACCACTTCCGTACCCGGCCGGAGCATCAGGTGGAAAGTGTTGCCCAGAATGATTTCTGCACCGATTTCCTTGATGTCCCGGGGCAGCATGCCCTTGACGGTACCGTAGGTGCCCACCGGCATGAACGCCGGCGTCTCGACCGTTCCCCTGGGGAAGGTCAGGCGGCCACGCCGGGCCTTGCCATCTTCTCCAAGTTTCTCGAAGCTCATGAAACAGGAATTACTCACAGGGATTCTCCACGGGATTCCGGTTGATCAGTATCGGCTTGGCCAGACGCAGCCTGGCGCCCAAGGCTTGGCTGCTGGCCGGTCAGGAACATGGCATCACCGTAGCTGAAAAACCGGTAACGCTCCTGAACCGCCTCACGATAAGCAGACATAATATGTTCATAGCCGGAAAACGCACTGACCAGCATGATCAGCGTGGACTCCGGCAGATGGAAATTGGTGACCATCGCATCCACCGTCTGAAAACGATAGCCGGGATAGATAAAGATATCGGTTTCACCCCGAAAGGCCGACAGCACGCCGTTGTGACTGGCGGATTCCAGCGAGCGTACCGAGGTGGTGCCCACCGCCACTACCCGACCGCCCCTGGCGCGGGCCTGGTTCACGGCATCTACCGTTTCCTGGGGAACGTGGGCAACCTCACTGTGCATCACGTGGTCTTTGACGTTATCCACCCGAACCGGCTGAAAGGTACCGGCGCCTACGTGCAAGGTGACGTAGGCAAACTCAACACCCTTTTCTTTCAGTAGCCCCAGCAGATCGTCGTCAAAGTGAAGCCCGGCGGTAGGCGCCGCCACGGCACCCGCCTCCCTGGCGTAGACGGTCTGGTAACGCTCCCGGTCTGACTGATCATCATCCCGCTCCATATAAGGAGGTAACGGCATGTGGCCAATGCGCTCGAGCACATCAAGAATGGGTTCTTCGCTCTCGCAGACAAAGCGGAACAGGGCATCATCCCGGCCGGTCATGCGCAGGGCCGTACCATCCTCAAGCAACACCCGCTGCCCCGGCTTGGGAGACTTTGAAGAACGGGTGTGGGCCAGGATTTCGTGTTCACCGACCACTCGCTCAACCAGCACCTCTACCCGGCCACCGGTTTCCTTCTGGCCGAACAGGCGCGCTGGAATAACACGGGTATTGTTGAACACCAGAAGGTCGCCAGGCTGAAGCAGATCAGGCAGGTCAGTAAAACGAAGGTGCCGGGTGTGGCCGGTAGGGCCATCGAGATTCAGTAAACGGGATGCACTGCGTTGTTTGAGCGGGTAACGGGCGATGAGCTCGTCCGGCAGGTCAAAGTGGAAATCAGAGACGTTCATGGGCCGGGCTATTCACGACGCCGCAGGTTGCGGCCAATAAGTGGTAGCGGCGGGCGGACTCGAACCGCCACGGGTTTTACCCCAACGGATTTTGAATCCGTCGTGTCTACCAATTTCACCACGCCGCCATCGGAGAGTGGGAGGATTATACTTACCCTGAATCTGAAAGCAACAGATCATTCACGCCAGGGGGCAAGTTGGCCAGGACCGTCCCAATTCTCAACAAATTCACGGGGTTCCAGCCGCGGCACCGCAGGCTTTTCCTGCACCACCTTACCGGTGTACAGGAAACCCACCACCGATTCACCGTCAGTGAGCCCCAGCCCACGATGGACTTCCGGATGATACGCAACCGGACCAGTGCGCCATATAGCTCCATAGCCTGCGTCATTTAAAGCCAAACCGATAAACGCCATCCCCACAGCAGCAGACATAACCTGCTCTACCTCGGGTACTTTCGGGTGGTGTCGGGGCGAGGCAATTCCCACGATCACCATGGGCGCCCTCAATGGGGCCTTGCGAGCCTTCTCCAATTCCAGGTCATTAACGCTATTCACGCAGGCAGTTGCAAACAACTGACCCAGCTCATCAAGCCCCTGCCCCTCGATAACGAGATAGCGCCAGGGTCGCTGCAGCGCATGGTCGGGTGCCCTGGCTGCACACTGAAAAGCCTGCTCAAGGATATCCCTGGGCGGGGCCGGAGCCTCAAGGCGGGGTTCAGAGGCACGATCCAGAAGAAACCGGGTAACTGAGGTCATACACACCTGTAAAAATTGTGGCTTATACGTAATACTGCTAACCTTCAGTGTTAGCTCACACTGAAAACGACAACAACGACAAAAACCGGCTGCACACAATGAGCGACGAAAAGAATTTTAGCAACTCTGTGCCAGGGGCCCGACTCCGAGATGATGAACGCACCGGCTGAATTACGCAACGCGACCGGATCTGCCGGCAAGGTTGTCCACGGGGATATCCATGGTCACGACATCGTGGCCATTCCCCCGATGCCAGACTACAGCGGCCGGATTCTCGGTTACACCGTCACCACCTCTATCATCATTGTCGGGGTTGTTCAGGGGGTATTCCCGGAGTGGATGCTGTGGCTGGTGGCCGGCACGCTACTGTGGCCGCACGCCGCCCACATGATTACTCGCCGCACCTTCCTGAGACGCTCGCCTCGTATACGCCAAAAGATGCTTTTCTTTGACTGCCTGATTGGCGGCACTTTCGTGGGGTTGACCGGCCTGGTGGCTATCCCTGCAGTCTCGACCATACTGATGCTCATGTTCAGCTGCCTGATTGTCGGAGGCCCCCGGCAATGGCTGATTGGCACCCTGTTAACAACGCTCTCAGCCATCGTGGCTGTCGCAACTTTCGGTATTGCTGAAAACCTTCAGTCACCGCTGTTAACCAGCCTGGTCGCGGTAATGGCCACCGGTACCTATATATGTGTGACCGCCTATTACTCGCATCAACAGGCGCGCGCCCTGCTTCTGGCAAAGACCCAGATCCAGAATCAGCGGGAACAATCCATCGCGCTGTCCCATAAGCTCTCCAAGTACCTTTCACCCCAGGTGTGGCAGTCTATCTTTACCGGTGAACGGGATGTTCGGCTGGAAACCCAGCGTAAGAAACTCGCCATTTTCTTCTCCGACATCAAAGGCTTCACCGAACTGTCGGAAGAAATGGAGCCAGAAGCCCTGACCGAGCTCCTCAACCACTACTTTAATGAGATGTCTGAAGTCGCCCTGAAGTACGGTGGCACTATCGACAAGTTTGTCGGCGATTCCATCATGATTTTCTTCGGCGACCCCACCAGCCGCGGCCAGCGGGAAGACGCTTTCGCCTGCGTGTCCATGGCCATCGAAATGCGTAATCACATGAAGATCATGCGCCAGAGATGGCGCAGCCAGGGCATCAAAACCCCACTCGAGATCCGCACGGGAATCAGCACCGGCTACACCACCGTAGGTAACTTCGGTGCCGAAAACCGTATGGACTACACCATCATCGGCAAGGAAGTGAACCTGGCCAGCCGGCTGGAGTCGCTGGCGGATTCCGGTGAGATCCTGATTTCCTATGAAACCTTCTCGCTGATCAAAGATCGCATCATGTGCCGGGACAAGGGAGAAATCACGGTGAAAGGCTTTGCCAAGCCGGTGCCTATCTACGAAGTAGTCGACTTCCGGCGCGACATGGGGCCGCATCGCAGCTTTATGGAGCACGAGCACAGCGGCTTTGCCATGTACATGGATTCAGACAAGATTACCGAGCGGGAACGCAAAGTTATCCTCGCCGCCCTCGAAGACGCCGCTGACCGGCTGCGCATCGAGGAAGACAACGAATAACCCCCGCCTTTACTGCCGCACCAGGCGCGGCCCGGGACCCTGCTCAGGGCTGGTGCTGCGCCAGGGATTGATATCCAGCCCGCCCCTGCGGGTATAGCGTGCACACACCGTCAGCTGCTCCGGTTTGCAGCGGGCCATCAGGTCTGTAAACACCGTTTCCACGCAGTGCTCGTGAAAGTCCTGCTTCTGGCGAAAGCTGACGATATACCGCAACAGGCCAGGCCTATCTATTTTTTTGCCCTTGTAGCGGATCAGTACCGTCGCCCAGTCCGGCTGGCCAGTGACCGGGCAGTTGCTTTTCAGCAGATGCGAGCACAACTGCTCAGACACCTCCTCAGCAGAAACCGTCAGTGACTCCGCCGAGTACTCATACACCACATCGCCTACCGGTTCGTCATCGATCAGCTCATACCCTTCCGGGCGTCCGATAGCCGGCGCCGACTCATCCACGCTGAGCAGGCGCACATCCACCGCTGCACCACAAGCGCTGGAAAGGTCAGCGGTGATGGTCTCGGCCACCTGTTCCGGAGCGGAGAACACCGCCTGGTTCAACGAATTCAGGTACAGCTTAAGGGACTTGCTTTCAATGATGGAGGGCGAGGCCGCAGGAAAACGGATCTCGGCCCAGGCTACCGCCGGCACACCTCCAGGCCGCAACCAGGAGATTTCCCACGCCTGCCAGAGATCCTCCCCAAACCAGGGCCACCGACCGTCTTGCAGGCCGATGCGACGGCGGTTCTCTTCCCGGGCGACCGGAAACAGCAGCGAAGGATCATACTGATCCGGGTAGTCGCTGGATTTGCCCAGCGGTGCGTTATGCAATGCCATGTCGTAAAGATTCCCCGATCAGTGACGGATGCCTTTGCCCCGGGCCAGCAGTCGCAATGCAATGGCGGCCAACAGGACAATGAAGGCGACAATCATACCAAGGGAAATGAACGGATTAACGTCCGAAACACCCAGTATGCCGTAGCGGAACCCGTTCACCATATACAGGATCGGGTTGATCATCGACGCCCCCTGCCAGAACGCCGGCAGCAGGTCGATGCTGTAGAAAACACCACCGAGGTAAGTCAGCGGCGTGAGCACAAAGGTTGGCACAATGGAGATATCATCAAACTTGGTGGCCAGCATGGCGTTGATGAAACCACCGAGCGAAAACAGTGCCGAGGTCAGGAACACCGTAATCACCACCATAGGCAGGTTGTGGATAGACAGCCGGGTAAAGGCCAGGGATAGCAAGGTCACAATCAGGCCGATACTCAGCCCCCGTGCCATACCTCCAGCCACATAACCTGCCAGAATCGTCCAGTTGGGTACCGGCGACACCAGCAACTCCTCGATGCTGCGCTGGAACTTCATTGAGAAGAAAGAGGACACCACGTTGGCGTAGGAGCTGGTGATCACGGCCATCATGATCAGGCCCGGCACAATGAACTGCATATAATCGTAGCCGCCCATGTCGCCGATACGGGAACCGATCAGGTTACCAAAGATGATGAAATACAGGGTCATGGTGACAGCCGGTGGCAGCAGCGTCTGGGGCCAGATGCGGGTGAAGCGCCGGACCTCTCTCAGAACTATAGTCTGGAAAGCGATCCAAAGGGCCTGATGCGTCATGCTTTCACCCCCGCGTTGTTTCCGGCTGCCCGGGCATTGTCTTCGACCATTCGCACAAACAGCTCCTCCAGCCGGTTGGCCTTGGTGCGCATACTCACTACTTTGATCCCTTGACGTTCCAGTTCAACAAACAGGGAGTTCAGGCTCTGGCCTTTCTCCACATCCACTTCCAGGGCGCCGTCTTCGTTGAGGCTGCTATGGAAACCGTCCAGCTCCGGCGCTGAATCCATCAATTGCTCTGTATCCAGAACGAAGGTTTCCACGTTCAGCTGCTGCAGCAGTTCCCGCTTGCTGGTGTGCCGGATAATCTCGCCGTGGTCGATAATTGCGATGTTACGGCACAGGGCTTCCGCCTCTTCCAGGTAATGAGTGGTCAGGATAATGGTGGTGCCCTGGCGGTTTATCTCTTCCAGAAACTGCCACATGGAGCGGCGCAACTCGATGTCGACACCCGCCGTGGGCTCGTCGAGGATCAGCAGCTTCGGTTCATGCACCAGGGCCCGGGCAATCATCAGGCGGCGCTTCATACCGCCGGACAACATGCGTGACGGGGTATCGCGCTTGTCCCACAAACCAAGCTTGCGCAGGTATTTTTCGGCAGAAACCCTGGCTTGTTTCAGGGGGATGCCGTAATACCCGGCCTGGGTAGTTACGATATCCAGCACCTTCTCGAACTGGTTAAAGTTGAACTCCTGGGGCACTACGCCCAGGTTCAACTTGGCACCGGAAAGATCCGCATCAATATCATGGCCAAACACCCGGACTTTCCCGCCACTCTTGTTCACCAGGGATGACACTATCCCCAGGGTTGTTGACTTGCCGGCACCATTCGGGCCCAGTAGGGCAAAAAAGTCCCCCTCCCTGACTTTCAGGTCGATCCCCTTGAGTGCCCTGAAGCCATCGCCGTAGCTTTTCTCCAGCCCCTCAATTTCCAGTGCAAAGGTCATAAACCGTACCGTTATCCGTAGTTTGCCCGAATACACAGGCTAAAAAGTAGAGAGCTATTGAGTTGTGGCAAACGGCTAAATTTCAAGGCCGCGACGAATAATCAGGCCACCGGCCAAACCCCCAAACTGCGACAGGATTCCCGATATACTCCGGGCGCCCTCCCTATAATGCCGTTACAACAATTTACAAGACACCTGTCACCGGGTACCGGATGCGTCAGGTCAACGCGAAGGGATTGTACGACATACCATGAAACTCGTTCACCTTACCCGCCTGTTTCTTCCTCTTTCCGTCGCACTGGTCTGCGCCGGCTGCCTGGACAGCGGCGGCTCCGGCGGCGGCGACACCCGCACCGGGCGCATCAATTATCAGGGGCTCAGCGGCCTGACCTACACCACCAACAGCCAGAGCGGTGAAACCAATAAAACGGGCGAATTCCGATACCATCCGGGGGAAACCCTGTCACTGAAAGTGGGCAACCTGCCGATTATTGACAATGTACCGGCCCAGGATTTTGTCAGCTTCCTGGACTTCCAGCCCGAGCTGCGGGAGGCTCTGAAGACCCCGGGCCTGAACGAAACCGGCCTGAAGGACCACCGCCCTGTAGAGCTTGGACTAATCCTTAATAACACCGAGCTACAGAACCGGACACGCTTTCTGCTGGCACTGGACTGGTCCGGCAACGTGAGCGAGGGTGAAGGCATCGACATTCGCGACAGGGTGGTCAGCCAACTAAATGCCGTCATCAACGATCCGGACATCCCGGATACACTGGACTTTTCCGTTAGCGCCACGGAGTTTGCCGCAGAAGACTCTCCGGCAAACCGGATATTACAACGCATCTGTTTTTACCCGGAGGGGGACCGGTTGTGCGGAGAGCCACCAACCGAAGAGGAGATTAACGCCGCCCCACCCCGCCCGGGAAACGAGGATGACCTGGATCCGAACGAATCCTACCAGGAAGACCTGCAATCTCTGGCAGACCGCATCCGCGAAGCAGTCAGAACCCTGGCAGATGTTGACAGTGAACAGGCGGAGGCCTATCTGAAGCGGGAACTGGCCAGCATATCCCGCCACTATGGCCGCCGGTACTTCCTGAAGGCCTATCTCGCCAGCCACCCCGCCAGCGACACTGACATAAAAACCGTCAAGGTACAGCAAATAGGTGGCGAACCGGAATTGGATGAAATCGAGGCGATCAGTACCCGTCCGAACGACATCGCCGTGAACGCCTGGAGCTGGCAGACTGCGGAAGTAGAGTATTTCGTGGATGGAGCTGCCGGCGGTGAATCCGAGATCCTGATCAACTTCAGGCCCGAAGACACCTACCGGTGGCTCACCAAACAGATCCGGGTAATTATCGAGTAAGCAGCTTGCCCAGCGACCAGCGGGACTCGGCACCGGTAACATCGTAACCGGCCGGGTCCAGCCCTTCGGTGCCATAAGGCAGGCACTCCTTCACCGACAACATTGCCTGCCCGGTCTTTGACTGGTTATAACTGGCCAGGTCGATGATCTTTGCGGTTTTACGGGCCTGGCGTCCAGCATCCTGCATCACCATCACACTGGGCCACAGCCGCCGTTCCGGAGAATGGGAAATCACAATACCCCGCTGGCCGTCAGACAGCTCCACCAGGCTGCCGGTGGGATAAACCCCGATCGCCTTGATATAGGCGCTGACCAGGTCTTCCTGGAACTCGATATTACGCATTTCGTAGAGCATGGAGACCGCTTTCGCTGGCGTCAGCGAATCGCAGGTTTCTCGCGAGGTGATGAGAGACTCGAAAAACTCGGCAATGCCTGCCACTTTAGCCAGCAGAGGGATTCTGTCTCCAGTGAGCCCCTGAGGGAAACCGGAGCCGTTATGCCGCTCCCGGTGATTCTGTACCACTGTCATCACGGCACGGGACAGCCCAGAGTCTTCCAGCGCAGCCACGCCACGATCAACGTAACTGCGGTACAACGCATATTCTTCAGCAGAAAGCTGTTGCTCACGCTCAATCAGATCTTTGGGTAACGCGGTCTTGCCTACCTGAGTCAACAGGCAGCCCACCGCCAGATGGTTGAGCAGGCCTTCGTTAAGTCCGAGCTGCCGACCGCATACCAGCGCCCAGACTGCGGTGTTCAGAGCGTGCCGGTACAGGAAGTCATCGTAGTGCCGGGTGCGACTCAGCCACAAAAGCGCATTGGGCTGGCGAACCACGCTGGACACCATTTTTCGGGTAAGGTCGGCAACCGGCCGCAGATCCGGCACTTTGCCTGAGCGCATGGAGTTATAGACAGCTTCAAGGGCGGCTTCGCCATCGTCGAGGAGCTGGCGTGACACCTTGATTTCTTTGCGCAGAGGCGTGGTCGTTTCGTAGCTGACGGGCTCGCGAATGCTCAGAGGCGGCAACTTCAGTTCGTTGCGGCCGTTACCACGGCCCGACGCACGGTGACCGAAAAGACGAACATTGCCCGCTTCGACTTCAATTTGCTGGCGTGCTTCGGCAACGTCTACCCTGACCCATTTACAATGGGAATGCAGAGCCCGGATGTCGCTCTGGGAGCGAATATAGAACCCCTGAATCGGAAACGGCGTCTGGTGCCATGGACGATCAAGATCCGACACAAACATGCCGATCTCGAGGTCATGCACCATTATTTTTTTCTGATTTACGCCCACCACACACCTCGGCTCAATCTTTTGACACTATTTTACATTCTGCCATTTCTGCAAAAAGACGCCACTTTAATTACGTAGCCATCCGTCACCATACAACGACACCCGGTAACGCACTTTATCTTTGTGCAACAATCTGTATCGGTGGGATCAGTGTCACAAGGAGTCAGTCCGCCTTGCAGCGCGACTCATCAAAAGCCGGCAAGCGGGCGCTCAGGGAGCCCCTGGGGACCCGGCGGGCATAAACGGTATAGGCCACTGCGGATGACCGGATATAGTCGAGATTAACCGGCTCCCCTGCCCGGACAACCTCAGGCTGCGCCGGCTGGCAAGACACCAGCAGCGAGAACTGGTTTCCGAGTTCGGCAATGCGCTCAGCGCCATCCGGTGATGACACCGTCATGCAGGCGGCGTCTGCCGCTGCCGGCCCTCCGGTGCTGACCAGAAGATCCTGCCGGGGATCAGCACAGGCCCGTATTCCCTGCCCGCAATCACCCGCGGCGTCGTGGCTGTCATCTGCCAGCCGCCAAACCCGCTCACTGCATTCAGTCTCCACCTTCATGGTGGTGGATTTGTCAGAAACGATCCACCAGCCGGGGTAGTCAGCACTGTCCCAGGAGATACGAACCTGCCGGCTTTCGCCGGCTGAGTTATCAGCAGGGAACATGGCGTAGTGAGTGTAGTAACTGGCACAGCCAGTGAGCCCGAATACCGGGAGCAGAACCGGCAAAGCGGACTTCAGGACATTCCGGGCAGTCGACAGGAGCTTCATCGCAAAAACCTTCCTTTCTCAAGTGCCCCTCATTATCGCCGCCCGCAGAGTTTTATCTACGTACTAATCATCATTCTGCTGCATCCAATTAAGCTAAATGGGTTATTGACTCAGATGCGTTTAGCAATGAGAATGGTTGTCGTTTATAGTTGCTTGTAAGAGTCATCCCCATACAGGCCCAATACCAAAGGAACGAAACCATGCGCATGAAACTTGCTGCCACTGCCGCCATCGCACTTACCGCCCTGCCCCTTTCTGCATCGGCCGATGGCGAAGTGAACATCTATTCCTATCGTCAGGCCTACCTGCTTGCGCCCTTGCTCAATGCCTTCACTGACGAGACCGGTATCAAAACCAATGTGGTGTTCGCCAAGCAAGGCCTTGCAGAGCGTCTGCAGCGTGAAGGTCGCAACAGCCCCGCTGACATCGTAATGACGGTAGACATTTCCCGGATCAACGAACTGGTCGAGAAAAACCTGGTTGCCGACGTTGAGTCAGACACCATGAACAAGAACATCCCGGAGAACCTGCGTCATCCTGACGGCAAGTGGTTTGCCCTGACCACCCGTGGCCGGCTGATTTTCACCTCCAAAGAACGGGTAGAAACCGGTGAAATCACCAGCTACGAAGAGCTGGCAGATGAAAAATGGAAAGGCCGGATTTGCACCCGCAGTGGCAAACACCCTTACAATGTTGCCCTGATCTCCTCGATGATCGCCCACCATGGTGAAGAAGCCACGCAGGAATGGCTGGAGGGCGTCAAAGACAATCTGGCCCGCAAGCCACAGGGCGGCGACCGTGACCAGATCAAGGCTATTGCTGAAGGCGTGTGCGATGTAGCCATCGGTAACAGCTACTACTATGGCAACATGCTGATGGACGACAATGAGCGCGCCAGTGCCGAACAAGTCAACCTGGTGTTCCCGAATGCCGAAGGCCGTGGCACCCACGTTAACATCAGTGCTATCTCCATGACCCGAAGCGCTCCGAACAAAGACAACGCCCTCAAGTTGATGGAGTTCCTGTCCTCACCGAGCGCCCAGCGGATCTACGCCGAGGCGAACACCGAGTACCCGGCTAACCCGGAGGTGAAGCCCGCCGGCCTGGTGGCTGAATGGGGTGAGATCAACCCTGATGGTCTATCTCTCCAAGAGATTGCCAACAACCGGAATGCCGCAGTAAAACTGGTCGACACCGTGGATTACGACGGCTGATCCATCAGTATCTGGTCGATAGCTTTTATAGCTGACGCGAAAGGTGCTCCGGAGGGTTCCGGGGCTCCTTTTCTTTTATCCGGACAAAAGGAAATGACCCGCATCATTGCAGGGAGCAGCGCCTGTAACTAAAATCGGAACACTTCTCATCACCACTATCAGAACGGATCACTCATGACAGAGGTCGTTAGCAGCGCCAACCCCGGACTTTCTCAACCCCTGTTGGCTAAACGAACCTCCAAACGGTGGATGATCAGCGCTCTGGTCACCACAGCCATCGTAGCCCTGCCGGTTTTATCAGTGCTCATTCTGGCCCTGTTTCCTGAAGAAAACATCTGGCCACACCTTCTGGAAACCACCCTGCCCCGTTATCTGACGACCACCCTCAAACTGATGCTTGGGGTTGGCATAATCACACTCGTTATTGGCCTGGCGACGGCCTGGGCCGTGACCATGTGCGAGTTCCCCGGCCGCAAATTTTTCGAATGGGCGCTGATGCTGCCGTTTGCGGTACCGGCCTATGTCATTGCCTATGTGTATACCAGTCTTCTGGACTACGCCGGGCCGGTTCAGATTGCCCTGAGGGACTGGTTTGGCTGGCAGAATGCTGCAGACTACTGGTTTCCGGAAATACGTAGCCTGGGTGGCGCTACGATCATGATCGGGCTTGTGCTCTACCCCTACGTGTACCTTCTTGGCCGTGCCGCGTTCCTGGAACAATCACCGTCATTGTTTGCGGTCAGCCGCAGCCTGGGGCACTCCGCCCTCAGCACCTTCTTCAAAGTGGTACTGCCCATTGCCCGCCCGGCCATCGCCGTAGGGCTGTCACTGGTACTGATGGAAACCCTGAACGACTTCGGAACGGTTGATTTCTTCGCCGTACAAACCCTCACCGCCGGCTTGTTTGACACCTGGATGAACCTGGGTAATCTCGGTGGCGCCGCCCAGATTGCCACCACCATGCTGATGTTCGTGGTGTTGCTGGTCACCCTGGAACGCTACTCCCGCCGCAGGCAACAGCAATACGCCGTCCGGGACAACCGTGAGCCGCTGCACCGGTTTACCATGTCGTTCCCGCGCCAAATGATCTGTGTTCTGGTGTGCGCCTTGCCGCTGATCCTGGGCTTTGTTGTCCCGGGCGTCACCCTGGCCGTTTACGCTTGGGAATACTTTGATGTCAGTTGGAACTCCGACTTTGTCCGAAACACCATGAACAGCCTGTTTCTTTCCGGTACGGCAGCGCTGACCACACTTGTTATTGGTGTGACCCTGGCCTACAGCCGTCGCCTTCACGACACCCGGGGCATGCAAGTGCTGATGCGCCTGTCTTCTCTGGGCTACGCTATGCCGGGCGCCGTGCTGGCGGTTGGGGTAATCGTGCCACTGGCAGGGTTCGATAACTGGCTGGACTCCCTGATGAGGGAGTATCTGGGCATCAGTACCGGGCTGCTACTGAGTGGGTCAGCGTTTGCCCTTATCTTTGCCTATACCGTGCGATTTCTTGCGGTGTCAGCCGGCAGTATTGAAAGCGCATTGCAGAAGGTCACCCCCAGTATGGACATGGCCTCCCGCTCACTCGGGCACAGCCCGGGAAAAACCCTCGTGAAAGTTCACCTGCCGATACTCCGCGGCACGCTGGTTACCGCAGCCCTGGTGGTGTTTGTGGACAGCATGAAAGAACTTCCGGCCACGCTGATCCTGAGGCCATTCAACTACGAAACCCTGGCCACCTATGTATATCAGTTCGCCTCAGACGAGCAGCTTTACCACAGTGCCCTGCCGGCCCTGGTTATCGTACTGGCCGGCATCATTCCGATCATCTTGATGAGCCGTTCCATTTCCAATTCCCGGGCCATGACCTGATTCATTGCTCGATACCCGAACAAAGAAGCCCGGCGCTATGGCCGGGCTTCTTTGTTACCTGATGAGCCAGCGATTTACTGCCAGATCACCGGCTGTTTCTGGGCATACCAGTTATCCACCTTGCTCTGATACGCATCCTCTACCACATTGCGCTTGAGTTTTAACGTGGGGGTCAGGAAGCTGTTTTCAATGGACCACTCATCACTGACTACCGTTATGAATGCCAGTTGCTCGTGCGGATCTACGGTTTTGTTCACATCGGCAATCAACTTCCTGAAGCTTTCCTCAATCTCTTTGCGGAAGCTTTGATCGGCCATTTTCGGACGGATCTCTTCGCCCAGCAACACCAGCGCGTGGGGCTGGGTCTGGTTGGCGCCAGACACACAGACCATTTCGATGGCATCGTGAGCCATCAGCCGGTTCTCAATCGGCGCCGGAGCAATGTACTTGCCCTTACTGGTTTTAAAGATCTCCTTGATACGCCCGGTCAGCTTCAGGCGCCCCATCTCGTCGATTTCGCCTTTATCCCCGGTTCTCAGGAAGCCGTCTTCAGTAAACGCTTCGGCGGTTTTTTCCTCATCCTTGTAGTAGCCCATCATGGTTGCAGGGCTTTTCACCAGTACTTCACCAATATCGCTGATTCTCACCTCAACGCCAGGCAATGCCTCTCCCACATAACCGGTACGGGTACGCCCCGGCTTGTTCATATGGGAGTAGGCAAAGTTCTCTGACATACCGTAACCTTCCAGCAGCTCAAGGCCCAGGTTGCGGTACCAGTCAAGAACATCGTTAGACAGCGGAGCAGAACCGGAACCGGCCAGTTTCACCTTGTCCAGCCCCAGCCCCTTCAGCACTTTCTTCTTGATCAGTTTGTTAACCAGCGGAATCTTCAGCAGTCGCTCCAGCTTCTGCTTCGGCACTTTCTGCAGAACCCCGTGCTGGAACTTCACCCACAAACGCGGTACAGACAGGAACAGAGTCGGCTGGGCGCGCTGCAAGTCCTGGACGAAGGTGTCGAGGGACTCGGCGAAATAGAGCTCAAAGCCCGCATACAGCGAACCCAGCTCAACAAAGGTACGCTCGAATACGTGAGCAAGCGGCAGGTAAGACAGCATGCGCTCGCCCGGACCAACCCCCAGCGTTTCGATACCACCAGCGGCGGCGAAGGCCATATTACCGAAGCTCAGCATTACTCCTTTTGGCCGGCCGGTACTGCCTGAGGTGTAAACAATCGTTGCCAGTTCGTCGGCCGTGCGTTCTGTTTTGCCTTCCAGCGGCGGATACTTGGCGACGATGTCGTCCCAGGTTTCAAAATCGTTGGGCGGGCTCAGGGGGTAAGAAATGCAACGGACAGAGTCCGGAACACCAGGCTTCATCATGTCCCAGTCGTCCAGCTTGCCGACGAACAGAACGTCACAGCCCGCGTGGTCCAGAATATAGTTCACGGTATCGGCATTCAGGGTTGGATAAAGCGGGACAGAGACATGGCCGGCCATCCAGATGGCCCAGTCGGTCATGACCCAGTGCGCACAGTTCTTGGAAATCAGGCCGATCCGGCTTTTCTCAGGCAGATTCAGAGACTTCAGGTACGACGCCATCCGGCGGGCTTCATCAACTGCGCGACCCCAGGTGTACTGCACCACCTTGCCGTTGCCGATGGGCTGAGTCATGTATAGGGAGTCAGCCATCGCCGCCTCCCTGTTGTAAACCATTTCCAGGGGAAGCTTCTTTGTTGTGTCCATGGACCTTCCTGCTCTCGTCTTTATAGTTTTAAGCGTTGTGTTTATGTCGTTGTATCCGGGCCTCGGAGCCTTAAGACTTTAGTAGCCTATTTCAACACACCTCCATGCGTCAAAACGTGATGAAGGCAAAATTATCTGCAGTTCAATATATTGAGTAAAGACAACCAGCAAAGTTCACTGCAAACTCTATCCCGAACCCCATAACCCTGTGGTAAACTTCCGAACTTTGATCTTTTTCCACCCCGTTCCAAGGGGAAACCTGCAACAGACCCGGAGATCGGCATATGGCCAAGAAAACTCTGCGTACCCTGATCGGCGCGTCGCTGCTCGCCGCCGCAAGCCTGGTTCAGGCAGAAGACACTCGTGTAGTTGCCATCACCCAGATTGTTGAGCACCCGGCACTGGATGCTGCCCATCAGGGTGTTGTCGACGAACTGGCCGAGCGTGGTTACCGCGTCGGTGAAAACCTGCGTGTCATGCATGAAAGTGCCCAGGGCAATTCCGCTATTGCGTCCCAGATCGCCCGTAAGTTTGTGGGTGAAAGCCCAGACGTTATCGTTGCTATTGCAACACCGTCTGCGCAAACCGTTGCCGCAGCCGCCAGGGATATTCCGGTCATCTTCTCTGCCGTAACCGACCCGGTTGCCGCCAAGCTGGTTAAGAGCTGGGAAGCCCCCGGCGCCAACATCACCGGTGTAAGCGATATGCTGCCGATCGAAAAGCACCTGGACCTGCTCCAGCGTATGCTGCCGGATGCCAAGCGCATCGGTACCGTGTACAACCCGGGTGAAGCCAACGCTGCTGCCCTGGTGGAACTGCTGGAAGAGCGCCTGGCGGCCCGTGGACTGGAGCTGGTTAAAGGTGCCGCCACCAAGACTTCCGAAGTACTGGGCGCTGCCCGCTCCCTGATTGGCAAGGCCGATGCCATCTACCTGACCACCGACAACACCGTCATCAGTGCAGCTGAAGCGGTCATTTCCGTAGGCGAGCGCGCCAAGATCCCGGTCTTTGCCGCCGACACTGCTACCGTAGAGCGTGGCGCCGTTGCGGCACTGGGCTTTAACTACTATAACCACGGCCGCCAGACCGGCGCCATGGTAGCCCGCGTACTGGAAGGTGCCACCACAGCCGACATGCCTGTGGAGATCATGGAAGAGCTGGACCTGTATGTGAATCCTGAAGCTGGTGAGCGCATGGGCATTACCCTGTCTGAAGACCTCATCCAGGAAGCAGTAAAAGTCGTCAACAACGACAAGTAACGCCTGACCAACACGGGCGGACCCCAAAAGGGCCCGCCCGTTTTCTTTCACGGTGAACCCATACCCATGCTCAGCGAAATAGCTTTTTACGGCGCAATCGAAACCGGCCTCATTTATGGCCTGGTTGCTTTTGGTATCTATCTCTCTTTCCGCGTTCTGGACTTTCCCGACCTGACGGTAGACGGCAGCTTTCCCCTTGGCGCTGCCGTGGCAGCCGTACTGCTTCTGGAAGGCTGGAACCCCTGGCTGGCCACAGGCTGCGCCGTCCTGGCAGGCATGGCCGCCGGCGCGGTGACTGCCATCCTGAACGTCAAACTGAACATTCTTAACCTGCTGGCCTCGATTCTGACCATGATTGCGCTTTATTCGGTGAACCTGCGCATCATGGGGCGGCCCAATATTGCGCTGCTTACCGAAGAAACCGTGCTGACCCCCTGGTACGAACTGGGGCTGGATTACCATCAGGTTCCGGTACTGCTGTTCGTCATCGTGGTTTTTGTGTCACTGATCCTGCTCTGGCGTTTCATGAAATCCGAAACCGGCCTGGCCATGCGCGCCACCGGCGCCAACGCCCGCATGGCGCGCGCCCAGGGCATCGCGACTGGCGGCATGATCATTCTCGGCGTTGCCCTCTCTAACGGCCTGGTTGGCCTGGCCGGCGCCCTGTTCGCCCAGAGCCAGGGCGCGGCAGACGTGACCATGGGCGTTGGTGTGATCGTTATCGGCCTGGCCTCGCTGATTGGCGGCGAAGCGGTTATCACACCGTCTACGGTTATCCGGGCCCTGCTGGCCTGCGTGATCGGTGCCATTATCTACCGCCTCGCGATCGCCTTTGCCCTGAATGCCGACATTCTGGGGTTGCAGGCACAGGACCTGAACCTGATCACCGCAGTGCTGGTAACCCTCGCCATTGTTCTGCCGGGCGTGCGTACCAATATCGCCAACCGCTTCACCCGCAAGAAAGCCTGAGGAGGCACTATGATCAGCGCAACCGATCTGAGGCTTACCTTTGGCAAGGGTACCCCTCTGGAGAACCCGGCCTTGCGAGGCATGAGCCTGACTGTAAACCAGGGTGAATTTGTCACGGTTATCGGCAGTAACGGTGCCGGCAAGTCCACCTTCCTGAATGCCCTGGCCGGCGAAGTGATGGTCGATAGCGGCCAGATTATCGTGGACAACCAGGACGTAACCCGGCTGCCGACCTACAAGCGCGCCGCGCGGGTGGCCCGGGTATTCCAGGATCCCCTGGCGGGGACCTGTGAAAACCTGTCCATCGAAGAAA
>Ga0209075_1000289_pt1 | contig 47985 bp, 55 predicted proteins | sample Stecom2011_FD_187523 | JGI IMG/M metagenome (GOLD analysis project Ga0209075, IMG submission 187523) | Agricultural soil microbial communities from Utah to study Nitrogen management - Steer compost 2011 (SPAdes) (version 2) | ecosystem: Environmental > Terrestrial > Soil > Agricultural land...
GCTATGGCCCAGCGCGGTTGCGCAGAGTACCCGACCGCCATTGGTAAGCACTTGGCTACCATCCTTGCTCAGGCTGGTGCCAGCATGAAACGCCTTCTCACCTTCGGTGTCCGTTACCGGCAACCCGGAAATAACATCGCCTTTGTTGTAGTCGCCAGGATACCCACCTGCGGCCAGTACAATGCCGACTGCGGCGCGCTCGTCCCAGTCTGAACTGCATTCATCCAGCTTGCCGTCGATAGCCGCCTGGCAGAGCGCAACAATGTCTGACTTCATGCGCAGCAGGATTGGCTGGGTTTCCGGATCGCCAAAACGGCAGTTGAATTCGATAACCTTCGGGGCTCCGTTGGTGTCTATCATCAGGCCAGCGTACAGGAAGCCCTTGTAAGGAAGGCCTTCAGCAGCCATGCCGCGCACAGTTGGGTAGATAACTTCATCCATAATGCGCTTGTGCACTTCAGGGGTTACCACAGGCGCCGGAGAATAGGCTCCCATGCCACCTGTATTCGGGCCGGTATCGCCGTCACCAACGCGCTTGTGATCTTGTGAGGTGGCCATAGGCAGAACATTCTCGCCATCCACCATTACAATAAAGCTGGCCTCTTCGCCCTCAAGGAACTCCTCAACCACAACACGGCTACCGGCTTCGCCAAACGCGTTGCCTGCCAGCATGTCTCGAATGGCATTTTCTGCCTCTTCAAGGGTCATTGCGACGATAACGCCTTTGCCGGCGGCCAGGCCGTCAGCTTTGACCACAATAGGTGCGCCCTGTTCACGAACGTATGCCAGAGCTTCATCTATATCGGTGAAGTTTCCGTAGCCGGCTGTCGGGATTTTCTGACGGGCAAGGAAGTCTTTGGTGAAGGCTTTCGAGCCTTCGAGCTGTGCTGCGTCGGCCGTGGGGCCAAAGACGCGCAGGCCGCGCTCTTCAAACAGATCCACAATACCGGCAACCAGCGGTGCTTCCGGGCCAACGATGGTCAAACCTACGTTGTTGTCGGATGCGAATGTGGCTAAGCCTTCAATATCCAGAGCATCTATGTTGACGTTCTCAACGCCCGGCTCGCGAGCAGTACCCGCATTACCTGGTGCTACAAACACTGTGCCCACGCCCGGAGACTGGGCTGCCTTCCAGGCCAGGGCGTGTTCGCGCCCGCCACTGCCGATTACCAGAATATTCATATCTTACTGCCCCGTAGGTTTAAAAAGAGCTGTTATAAAGTGGTGTCATCAGTGCCGGAAATGGCGCATGCCAGTGAAGACCATAGCGATGCCGTGTTCGTTGGCAGCGTCGATGACTTCCTGATCCCGCATGGAACCACCGGGTTGGATCACCGCAGTAATGCCAGCTTCGGCGGCCGCATCAATGCCATCCCGAAACGGGAAAAACGCATCGGAGGCCATAACCGAGCCCTTCACTTCCAGGTTCTCATCGGCAGCTTTGATGCCGGCAATGCGGGCACTGTACACGCGGCTCATCTGGCCTGCGCCCACACCGATGGTGCGGCCCGAACGGGCATAAACGATGGCATTGGACTTAACGTACTTAGCCACTTCCCAGGCAAACAGCAGGTCGTTCAGTTCGTGTTCGGTTGGCTGGCGGGTGGTTACGACTTTTACGTCGGCCATAGCCACCATGCCCAGGTCACGATCCTGTACCAGAAGGCCGCCTGTAACGCGCTTGTAGTCCATGGACTGGGCGCGTTCACCATTCAGATCACCACAGGCCAGTAGCCTCACGTTCTTTTTGGTAGCTACCAGTTCTACCGCTTCTGGTGCGACGCTTGGTGCAATGATGACCTCAACAAACTGACGATCAATAATTGTCTTGGCGGTTTCTGCATCCAGTTCCCGGTTAAAGGCAATAATGCCGCCGAACGCCGAGGTGGGGTCGGTAGCAAAGGCCAGATCATAGGCCTGAAGAATATCCGCACCGATCGCAACACCGCAGGGGTTGGCGTGCTTGACGATTACACAGGCCGGGTCTGCAAAAGGTTTGACGCATTCCAGAGCCGCGTCTGTATCTGCCACGTTGTTATAGGAGAGCTCTTTACCCTGAAGCTGCTTTGCCGTGGCAACACTGGCTTCCTTCGGGTTGCGCTCGGCATAGAAGGCCGCGCGCTGGTGCGGGTTTTCACCGTAACGCATGTCCTGCACTTTTACATACTGGGCATTAAACGTGCGGGGGAAATCAGCGTTGTCGTTATCGGCGGTGCGGCCACCCAGGTAGTTGGCGATAGCGCCGTCATAGCCTGCGGTGTGCTCGAAGGCTTTAACGGCCAGGTCAAAGCGCGTGGCATGGGTGAGCTGACCATCAGTGTCATCCAGCTCTTGCAGAATGCGGCTGTAATCAGATGCGTTGACCACAATGGCTACATCATTGTGGTTCTTGGCTGCGGCGCGAACCATTGTTGGGCCGCCGATGTCGATGTTTTCAATGGCGGTTGCAAGGTCGCAATCCGGATCAGCGACGGTAGATTCGAACGGATAGAGGTTAACCACAACCATATCAATCGGGTTTATACCGTGCTCACCCATGATGGCGTCGTCGGTGCCTCTGCGGCCTAAAATGCCACCGTGAATTTTCGGATGCAGGGTTTTTACCCGGCCGTCCATCATCTCCGGGAACCCGGTGTAGTCGGAGACTTCCGTAACGGGAACGCTGTTTTCTTTCAGGAGGCGGAACGTGCCTCCGGTGGAGAGCAATTCGATGCCGCGGTCGGTAAGGGCGCGGCCGAACTCGACGATGCCGGATTTATCACTAACGCTGATGAGTGCGCGACGGACGGGGGTATTAGCCTGGTTTGCCATGGGGTCACATTCTTCACTTGGGGTGAACGAACAAGGGCCTCGCGAAGGGTGTCCGGGAGGCCCTCTTCAAGTCAGGGTGTCTCGATTATAGCAGTCCGTACTGCTTGAGCTTCTTGCGCAGGGTTCCGCGGTTCAGGCCTAGCATGGTGGATGCTTTGGTCTGATTGTTGCGGGTGTACTTCATTACCTGCTCCAGCAGCGGCGCTTCCACTTCCGAGAGTACCAGCTGGTAAACCTCTGTAACGGGCGCTCCATCAAGTTGGGCAAAGTAGTTCTTCAGAGCCACTTCAACGTTATCGCGCAGGGTAACGGTGTTGCCGCTGCTATTCACCGTTTGCAGCTGGTGTAGATCATCGTTGGCTGGGGTGTTCAAGGTGTTTTGTACCAAAGTCTCAGCGGTCATGCTGCGAATTCCTCTCCATTTCGTAAGCCTGAAAAATACTGTTGGATACTGTCTTTCTGCTCCAGCGCGGTGTCGAACGCGTTGAAGCGACTGCGGAACTGTTTGTCCGTGTCGTGGGACTGCAGGTACCAGCCCACGTGTTTTCTGGCAATACGCACGCCCATGAGTTCGCCGTAAAAGCTGTGCAGGGCAACCAGGTGTTCGCTTAATATCTTTTCCACTTCATTCAGCGGGGGCGCTGGCAAGTGTTGTCCGGTTTCAAGGAAATGCAGTATTTCTCTGAAAATCCAGGGACTACCTTGAGCCGCACGGCCAATAAGCAGGCCATCGGCACCGGTATATGCCAGAACTTCACGTGCCTTTTCCGGTGATGTGATGTCGCCATTAGCGAAAACCGGAATGCCAACACTGGCTTTAACTTCAGCGATGGTGTCGTACTCTGCATCGCCGTTGTACTTGTCGGCGCGGGTGCGGCCATGAACGGCCAGCGCCTGAATGCCGATATCCTCTGCCATGCGGGCTATTGCTGGGGCGTTACGGTAGCTTTGGTCCCATCCGGTACGCATTTTCAGGGTAACGGGTATGTCCACGGCACTGACCACTGCTTCCAGAATTTCTCTAACCAGGTGCTCATCTTTCATCAACGCAGAGCCGGCGGCTTTGTTGCATACCTTTTTAGCCGGGCAGCCCATGTTGATGTCGATTATCTGGGCACCGGATTCGGCATTAAGCCGCGCCGCATTGGCCAGCATTTCCGGGTCACCACCCGCGATCTGAACAGACCTTGGTTCGGGCTCCCCTGCATGATCCATGCGGGTTCGGGATTTGCGCGTATGCCAGAGCTTGCTGTCTGCTATTACCATTTCCGAGACCGCCAACCCCGCGCCCATCTTTCGGCAAAGCAGCCGGAATGGTCGATCTGTTACACCGGCCATGGGCGCAACAATCAGCGGATTGGGCAGCGTGTACGGCCCGATTTTTGCCGTCGGCAACATGGTTTGAACCCGTATCACAGCAGAGAATGCAAAAGTCGGAGTGGTGCGGTTGTTTAATAAATAACCGATGCCAGTTCCGAAGGGCGCTAATGATACCGCCGGGGGCACTTTGATTGAAGGGGCAAGGGAGCGAAAAAACTGATTATTTTTCGCTCTTTTTGGTTGACTTTTGTTCTACGGGGTGGCGAGTGGAGTGCCTGCCGGGTGATCTCCGGCAGGTTCGCTCAGGGGGTGTAGGGGCGGAAAATTATATTGTAATTGACCGCGTCGCGACCTGGGTCGCGAATGGTGATGGCGATGCGCACAGGGGTTTCCACGGGCATGATGTCGAGTTCTTCAGCTTCGCCGGCAAGGTAGTCCGAAGGAGTGAAAATACTTTGGGCAACGACGTCTCCGTTCAGGTTGGAGAAGGTCAGAGCAATGGCGGGGAAGGGTTGCTGAAACACTGCCCGGTTGATGATGACTGCGTCTACCACCAGTTGGTTTCGGTTTTCCGGATCGGTGCGAACGACTAACTTGCGGCTCTGAATAGCCTCAACATTGATCAAAGGCTTCAGCTCGCAACCTGCCAGTTCGCAGCCTTTTTCATAGAATGGTCGTAGTTCGGGTATTGCAGACAATCGGTCAAATTGGAACCAGGTGACTTGCGCAACCAGAACCCCGATAAGGCCAAGCACAATGACAGACCAGGTCAGGGTGCGGAGCCAGCTTTTGTTGCCTCCGCCCATGGAAATCGGCTCGTGTCGGAGATCCCCAAAGGGTGCGCCCGCTTCAAAGGGCTCCTTTTTAGCTTGGTGTCCGCGATCTGGATCTGGCTCATTGGCGAAGGACTCAAGCGCCGGATCGGCCTGCTCATCAACGAAGAAGCCAGAAGGATCTTCTTGCTGGAGTTCCTGGGGGTTTTCTGTAGGACTGTCGTCTTTTTCTGGCTCAGCTTCTTCAGCCAAAGGTTCAGGCTGTGGCTTTGATTCTGAGGGTGCTTCTGTAGCAGTCTCAGGGCCGGGTTTTGCGGGATCGGCTGGAGCGTCGTCTTCCCGGAGGATCGCTTCGGCCCAGCTTTCATCAACATCCCCAGTGGGGTCGTCATCGCTGGTTTCATCCAGCGATGACGGATTTCGGTCGTCGAAGCTACGGAAGCTGTCACTCAGTTCGTCATCCGAGAACGTCAGTTTTGTGCCGGCATAGCGCCCCTCTTGAGCATCTTCTTCGGGGTTATCCGCGAAGATGAAGTCATCTCCCGATGTGTCGCTAACGAAGCCGCTGGCGGACTCTTCAGATGATTCACGCTCCGGAGGCGTTTTACTGCCTGTAACCGAGGGTGCTTTCTGGGTGCCGCTTGTGGCACTTGCTATCTTGTGCTCAATCGCATTGAAAACAGCCATACAATGACCACAGCGCACCTTTCCCTTGGCAAGGCCAAGCTGCTCATCGGTCACCCGGAAGCGGGTATGACATTTTGGGCATTCGGTTTGCAGACTACTCTGGGCCATGCTTTGTTCCTGAAAGCGACTGAGCTATGAACTGAAATACGAGTTGGGAGTTTAGTCTTTAAGACAGCCTCCGTCATCTGTCATTGCGCCGTCCTGTGAGGCGTACCCACTCTTCGCGCTGTGCTGGCTCATCCATAATAAACCAGGGCTCGTAAGCAGCCATTACCGAGCGGGCCTGGTAAGAAAGAATGCCCGAAAGTACCAGGTCACCCCCGGGGTTTGTCAGCTTGGCCAGATGAGGCGCAAGGCCAATCAGCGGTTGTGCAAGAATATTGGCCAGCATTACATCGGCTTTGCCGTCTGGCTCATTTTCAGGAAGGTACAGATCCAGTCTGGCTTCGTCCACACCGTTGCGACGGGCGTTTTCACGACTGGCTTCGAGTGCCTGGGGGTCGGTGTCTACGCCGGTAACGTGATTGGCGCCAAGAAGCAGAGCTGCCAGGCCGAGTATGCCAGAGCCGCAGCCATAGTCGATTACCTGCTTGTCTGTAACATCCGCACCATCCAGCCATTCCAGGCAAAGGGCAGTGGTGGGGTGCGTGCCTGTGCCAAAGGCCAAACCTGGGTCCAGCATCAGGTTGGCGGCATCCGGATCCGGAGCTTCATGCCAGCTTGGCACTATCCACAAGCGCTCGCCGAACTGCAGCGGATGAAAATCGTCCATCCAGGCGCGCTCCCAGTCTTTGTCTTCTACCAGGGTAACGTCTATATCGGAGAGTGATTGTTGGGTTTGCTGGTGCCATGCATTGCGTATGTCTGAGCACAGCTGGTCTATATCGCGGTCGGCTTGAAAAAGCCCGGTAACGGTGGTCTGGCTCCACAAGGGTGTGGTGCCGTGGTCGGGTTCGTAGAGCGGTTGATCGGCTGCGTCTTCCATGGAGACGGCATCAGCGCCCATCTCCATAAGCAGATCTTCAAGCTGATCCGCGGTCTCGGGATCAGCTGGGATCTGAAGTTGTATCCAGGGCATAGCTCTTCCTGCATTGCGATGCAGGAGGTTAGTCCCGCATCAGTTTCTCAAGGTAGTGGATGGTGAAGTCTACCGTTTTAAAGCCGCCATCGCGTACCAGTTTCCGATGCAGAGGCTGATTGGTTTTGATGCCCTCAATCAACAGCTCGTCCAGAGCGATCTTCATACGCCGGCGGGCCACCTGTCTATCGTCGCCCCAGGTGATCAGTTTGGCAATCAGGGAGTCGTAAAACGGTGGAACGGTATAGCCACTATACAGGTGGGAATCTACTCGCACACCGTAACCTCCAGGAGCGTGAAAATATTTCACCTTTCCGGGGCTTGGCACGAAGGTATTCGGATCTTCCGCGTTGATGCGGCACTCCATTGCATGGCCCCGGATCTGGATATCTTCCTGCTTGTATTGCAGGGGCAGGCCGCTGGCAATGCGCAACTGCTCACGAACAATGTCGACACCCGTGACCATTTCGGTGATCGGGTGTTCTACCTGAACCCGGGTATTCATTTCGATGAAAAAGAACTCACCGTCCTGATACAGGAATTCAAAGGTGCCGGCGCCGACATAGCCAATCTCTTTGCATGCATCTACACAGGCTTTGAGTGTGCGCTCGCGGGCTTCCGGGTTGATGTTGGGCGCGGGCGCTTCTTCTATAACTTTCTGGTTACGGCGCTGGAAGGAACAGTCACGGTCGCCCAGATGAATACAGTTGCCGTGCATGTCGGCCAGAATCTGAACTTCAACGTGGCGTGGCGTTTCAAGGAACTTTTCCAGATAAACCGTGGGGTCGCCAAAGGCATTTTGAGCTTCGGTCTGTGTTATCTGCACGGCCTTGAGCAAGGCAGCCTCGGAGTGAACTACCTGCATACCGCGACCACCGCCGCCGGAAGCGGCCTTGATCATCACCGGATATCCGATTTTGCGTGCCACTTGCAGAGTGCGCTCGTCGTCGTCGGTCAGCGGGCCGTCAGAGCCCGGCACGGTCGGAACACCAGCACGAATCATTGCGTTTATGGCAGACACCTTGTTGCCCATCAGGCGGATGGTTTCTGCTCTGGGGCCGATAAAGCGGAAACCGCTTTTCTCGACCTGCTCGGCAAAGTCCGGGTTTTCTGCGAGAAAGCCGTAACCAGGGTGTATGCCTACGGAATCGGTTACTTCAGCAGCACTGATAATGGCTGGAATGTTGAGGTAACTTTCCAGAGGGCTGTTGGGGCCGATGCAAACAGATTCATCGGCAAGGCGAACGTGCATCAGGTCGCGGTCAACCTGTGAGTGAACCGCGACGGTCTTGATGCCGAGTTCTTTGCAGGCACGCAGAATCCGGAGGGCTATTTCACCCCGGTTTGCGATCAGAACTTTTTCTAACATGGCCATGAGTAGCTATCACCGGTTCAGGAAATGATTAACAGCGGCTGGTCAAATTCCACGGGCTGACCGTTTTCAACCAGAATTTCTGTAATCGTGCCGCTCTTGTCGGCTTCGATCTGGTTCATCATTTTCATGGCTTCTACGATGCAGACGATGTCGCCCGCTTTTACTTGCTGGCCAATCTCTGCAAAGGCGTCGGCAGTGGGAGAAGGCGCCCTGTAGAAGGTTCCAACCATGGGGGAGCGTAGCGCATGTCCATTGTGGACGGGTTGCGGTGCACTATCTTCCTGAACCGGGCCCGGGGTCTCTGGTGCCGGCGCATACTGCGGTGCTGGTGGAGCGTATTGGCTAATGTACTGGGTACCGGAAGCCTGTTCACGACGCCGGGAGATGCGAACAGAATCATCTCCTTCATGAATCTCAATCTCTTCGACGTCAGACTCTTCGATGAGTTCGATCAGTTTCTTGATTTTGCGAATATCCATAGTCAGTCCAATCCCGTTGTATCAGGTCTATCGGTGAATTCGTTGCATGGCGGCCTGAAGGGCGAGTTCGTACCCCTGGCTGCCTAATCCGCAGATAACGCCTACGGCGATATCAGAAAAATACGAATGATGGCGGAAGGCTTCCCGCGCATGCACGTTGGAAAGATGCACTTCTATGAACGGGATTCCTGTGGCCAGTATGGCGTCCCGTAAGGCAACACTGGTATGTGTGAAAGCGGCAGGATTGATAATGATGAAATCCACGCCCTCTGCCCGGGCTTCGTGGATCCGTTCAATCAGTTCGTATTCGGCATTTGATTGCAGGTGCAGCAGGTGATGGCCCTTTTCGGCGGCTATCCCTCGTAACCGGTCATCAATATCTGCCAGTGTCTCGTGGCCATAAACCTCTGGCTCGCGAATACCGAGCATGTTGAGGTTGGGGCCATGGAGCACGAGAATTGTCGACATGGTTGCGTCTGCCTTTTTCACTTTATAAACAGAATCGCCGAATTTAACGGCATTTTCCACCCATGGTGTGTGCTTTTATTCTTCAGATCAACACTTTTTGACAATGTTGCATGCTAGCGATCGGCCACATCCCAGAGGCTGGAGGCGCCAGCATGTTCTTTTTGCTGATACTTATCATTGTCGTTAACGGAGGAGGGGACTTCTATACGACGATGGTTTCATACGGGCAGCCTTGTGTGGGCTGCCCGGTCAGTTGCCTGAGCTGATCAGCTGTCGGCCAGGGTGACGCAATTACGCCCGCGTTCCTTGGAAACATAGAGCGCGCGGTCGGCACGTTCGCATAGAGTATGGGCGGGGTCATTATTCCATGCAGCCACGCCACAGCTGAAGGTAACATTAAACTCCCGGTCACCGGCAGGCTGCTGAAGTTCGGCAAAACGCTCCCGGATTTCATTCAAAACGTTGCGCGCATCGCTTGGCCGGGTATTGGGAAGAATGATGGCGAATTCTTCGCCACCAAAACGGCCAATATGATCGGTTTTGCGCAGGCGCTGTTTGAAAAACATGGAGAGGCTGCGAATAACACGGTCGCCAATGGGGTGGCCGTAGGTGTCATTCACCTTCTTGAAGTAATCAATATCGATCATCGCAAAGCACAGTGACTGGCCTTTTTGCCTTGCGCGTGCGATTTCCTGATCCAGCAAATACAGGGTGTGAGTGTGGTTGTAGAGCCCGGTGAGACTGTCGCGGATCATCAGCGCCAGGAGAGAACGTGCGCGACGGCCACGGTTATGGAGTGTGGCAATCAGATGTTTGGGGTCTACGGGCTTGGTCAGGAAGTCGTCGCCGCCAAGGCTCATGGCGTGCAACTGTTTGGTGACATCTTCTTCGCCAGAAAGGTAGATAATCGGCACGCTGTGAAACCGGTCTTGCTGCCGGATAACGCGCGCAATCTCCATGCCGGTGCAGCCAGGCATGTACATGTCGAGGATGATGATCTCTGGTGAGAAAGTGTCCAGTGCGTGAATGATTTCCATGGGATCGGTAATGATGTGGGCGGTCATGCCCGCTTTTTTGAGAACCGTTTCCATGAATTTGGCCTGTGCCCTGGAGTCGTCCAGAACAAGTACCCGGTAAGGCTCCACAGTATTGCCGTGGGTGTAGGTTTCAATCTTCTCGATAAGCTGGCCCGGATCAACCGCAGGGTAGAAGAACTCTTCGCCGCCGCAGCGGGAGGCGCGCAGACGGGTTTCAATGGTGCCGTCTTCGTCGCTCATGAAAATAACTGGAACAGGCGTGTCGTGCCGCTCTTGCAGTTGCTCGATGGTGGCTATGCCGGCGTTCGGGGCACCTCCGAAATTTACATCCATAAGGATGGTTTCGGGCTTATGCAGGGCGCAGGCTTCGGTCAGTTCTTTAGCCGAATTGAACGCCGCAGCACGAAAGCCGAAAAACTCAAGCTGACGAATTAACCTGTTAGCCATCTCGGAGTTGGTGAGTGCTATGTATACCGGGGTGCGCCGGAACTGGTGAGGTGCTTCTGTGTCACTGTGGTCGGTTCGTCTCAGGGTACTTCGTGCAAGTGCGTCAATGGCATCCTGGAGCTGTAGCTCCGTGGCGTCGTCTGGTGCAGTCTCGCCCGACCAGTTTGTTACAGCCTTGAGAATCTGGTTGCCGGCTTCCGCATGGTCTGCCATCTCAAATCTTTGGGCATAGCGCACCAGTTTGTCGGATGCGGCCTGGAACTCCTCGCGAAGCGCGGGAAATGATCCGCTGTTGGCATTAATCTTCTGCCAGGTGTCCAGTACAACCCGGGCCTGAGTGGTCACGCGGCGTGCAAAATGCTGCCTGAGTTTTTCTTTCTGGCTTGCGTCGCTCATTATTCTCGGGGCTGCCTCTTTTCATTATGGGCCGTCCTTCAGGGCGTGGACGTTTTTTCCAACTTTAGTCTGTTTTTGGAGTCTATAGTGTTTAGAGTTGTGGGCGTAGGTTGCACCATGTAATTGTTTGTGAATTCTGAGGTGTGTATATAGAAAGCGCCATGGGTTAGGATCCATACAGACCGTAATGCAGTCAATTAACAGACAAGGGGCTTAACGTAATATGCCAGGCAAAATCAGACAGTATTTCAGAGACAAGAAAGAAGACGCTCAGGATTTTGCCGGCAACAACGGCGTGATCGGCAAATTTGTAGCTGTTGTCTTGCTGGTATATTTGCTGGTAACGGTTGTACTGGGGATCTATTGGAGCAGTGAGCCCGAGGCCTTCTCTGTGCGTGAGCATACGCGGGCAGTGGCCAATGAAATGCAGCGGGAACCCATAACCGGCTTTGCTACAACGGTAACCATGATCCGTATAGCCGAAACGCTTCTCGATAAGCCAGGTGGCTACCTGTCCAACGATATATTTCCCCCGGGGCTTTGGCTGGATAACCAGCCCAACTGGGAGTACGGCGTGCTGGTGCAGCTTCGCGACCTGTCTCGGGCCATGCGTAAGGACATAAGCCGCTCTCAGAGCCAATCTGCGGAAGACCCGGATTTGATCATAGCGGAGCCCCAGTTTCACTTTGACAGCGAGAGCTGGGCTATACCCTCCACAGAGGCGGAGTATCGTCGTGGTATTGCCGCGCTGAAGCGTTATCTTAATCGGCTGTCCAGCCCGGAGCAGGCAAACGCCCAGTTCTTTGCCAGAGCCGACAACCTGAGCAACTGGCTTGGTGATCTGGAAACCCGGCTGGGCAGCCTTTCGCGCACACTTGGTGAGAGCGTTGGTAAGGCATCGGTGTCAGAAGCGGTAGCCAATGTGGATGCAGACAATCCGCTGAACGAAGAAACCGGTGGCGGCGATATCAAAACCGACTGGACCAAGATTGACGATGTGTTTTATGAGGCTCGGGGCAGTTCGTGGGCGTTGTTGCATATTTTCCGCGCGATTGAAGTGGATTTCCGCAAGGTTCTCCAGGACAAGAATGCTATTTCCAGCGTGAAGCAGGTAATCATTGAGTTAGAGGGTGCCCAGGGCGAAATGTGGAGCCCGGTTATTCTTAATGGTAGCGGGTTTGGCGTTCTGGCTAACCACTCGCTGACGATGGCGGCCTATCTCTCGCGGGCCAATGCGGCCATTAGCGACATGCGGGATCTTCTGTCCCGGGGTTGAGGGCTTCATTCAGGCATAAAAAAACCGGGCATGGCCCGGTTTTTTTATGTTCAATCAGGCAGATTAGTTGGAATAAGCCTTGATCGAATCAACAATGGCTTGCTTGGCTTCGGCAGCGCTGCCCCAGCCTTGTACTTTGACCCACTTGCCTTTCTCGAGAGTCTTGTAGTTTTCGAAAAAGTGCTTGATCTGTGCACGCAGCAATTCCGGCAGATCTTCGAGCTCTTTCACGTGGTCGTATACAGAGGTCAGTTTGCTGTGAGGCACAGCAAGCAGCTTAACGTCACCGCCAGCTTCGTCTTCCATATTCAATACGCCCACGGGCCGGCAGCGGATAATAGAGCCTGGCTCCACCGGGTGCGGGGTAACAACCAGGACGTCGATCGGGTCGCCATCGTCAGCCAACGTGTGCGGAATAAACCCGTAGTTTGCGGGGTAGAACATGGGGGTAGCCATGAAGCGGTCTACCAGCAGGGCACCCATGTCTTTGTCCAGTTCATACTTGACCGGGGAGCTGAAGGCCGGAATTTCAATGGCAACGTAAATGTCTTCCGGCGGGTTTTTGCCAGCGGGGATGTTGTCGAATTGCATGAGACGTCCTTCCTGATCTGTGGGATTCGTTAACTGCGCTTAAAAAGTGAGCGCGATTATACGGGACTCTGCAGCTATTCGAAACTAAACCTTGGTTGGGGGTAATTTAATGTACGAATAGTTGCGCGTGTTGGCTGCTGCCCGGGAGACTGCATGATAAGTGTACAGATTGTGCGACCGGTTAGGTCTCTGATAGCTTCTATCAAGAAATTATAAGGAACCAAGAGGTTTAGCCACTTGGTCTGACAAGGGATGTTAGCCATGTTAAGCAATGATGGACTGCAGTTCGCGGTGCGTGTCGGTGCGCTCCCGAGTGACGTATTCAGTGTGTACCAGTTTGATGCGTACGAAGCCCTTTCGGACGTGTTTCAGCTTGACCTTACGCTCTACAGCCCGCTTGTTGCTATCGATGCCACCGAGGTGCTCGAGCAGGATGTGGAGTTAACGCTGTTCCAGGATGGCGTTATTGTGCGGCGATTTAAAGGCGTGGCAGCAGAATTTTCCCGCGATTCGTCCGGCCATCGGCGAACCCGTTATCAACTGATCGTTAAATCCCCCTTATGGCGGCTCGAGCTCGCCCAAAACAGCAGAATTTTCCAGCAAAAAGATACCAGCGCCATTTTGCAGGCGTTGCTGATTGAGGGAGGGGTTGCAAGCACTAGCTTTAATCTGCGCCAAGTGGAGGCAGAACGCGAATACTGTGTTCAGTACCGTGAAACAGGCTTGGAGTTCTTTCAGAGGTTGGCCGCGGAAGAGGGCTGGCATTACTTTTTTGAGCACGAAGGAGATCAAGCCGGCCTGGTGGTTGCAGATCACCACATGGATGCGCGAAAGCTCCCGGAGGCTGTGTGCAATATGCTCTCTGGCGGAAGTGCAAAGGCGCGTTGTATCTGGCGATTTGGTTACAGTGAAAGAGTCTCGGTAGCCAGTGTCGCGATGAAGGACTATACCTTCAAAAAGCCCGCCTATGGGCTTGATCACCAAACGGGGGTGGCTGCGGAGCCACATCACCGAGCTGAGTACGAGCACTTTGATTATCCGGGGCGCTATAAGCAGGATAGCAGTGGCGCTGCCTTCACCGAGGCGCGCCTGGGCGGCCTCAGGAACAACGCAAGCACGGGGCAGGGTAAAAGTAACCGGACAGATTTTACAGCAGGTGCCTGCTTTTCCATGGCTGGGCATGAAGATGAAGCGGCTAACAAAAGCTGGCTGCTCACCAAGGTGCATCACCATGGCACGCAGCCCCAGGCCCTTGAAGAAGACGCCGGCGGCGAACCAACAACCTACAGTAATGAATTCTTCGTGGTACCCGGTGATGTGCATTGGCGGTCAGCCAGTCACCACTCCCGCCCTACAATGGACGGCCCCCAAATAGCGAAAGTCACCGGGCCGGCAGGGGAGGAAATTCATTGTGATGAATTCGGGCGAGTGAAAGTACGCTTCGCCTGGGACAGATACTCCGAAGACAATGAACACAGCAGCGCTTGGCTGCGAGTAAGCCAGGGATGGGCTGGCGGACAATATGGGTTCATGGCCCTGCCCAGGGTGGGCCATGAAGTGATCGTGAGCTTTCTGGATGGCGACCCTGACCAGCCGATTATTACCGGAAGAACCTGGCACGCAACCAACACGCCTCCGTATTCCCTGCCAACCAATAAAACCAAAACGGTACTGCGTACTCAAACCCATCAGGGCGGTGGCTACAACGAACTGAGCTTTGAAGACGAGCAGGAAAAACAGCGCATCTATTTGCGAGCGCAAAAAGACCATGATCTGGAAATCCAGAACGATCAAACCTACTCGATAGGCAACGACCGGGAAAAGCACATAGGCAACGATCAGCGGCTGAATGTAGAGCGGGATGAACAAATCGACATTGGTCGTGACCAAAAAGCCCGTATCGGGCAGGACCAAACCCTTGAAGTTACCCAGGACAGGTTCACCAGCATCGGCCGTCACTACCGGCTGGAAGTGGCAGACCGGCGCCATGAATACAGCCGAGCCAACCACGATCTGGAAGTGGGTGGTCACTACACCCAGAAGGTTCAGGGCAAGGTGGTTATAGAAGGGGGTGAGAGCGCGCTGATTCACACACGGAACCTGACCCTCACGGGCAGCGAAAGCGTGGTGATCCAAGGGCCCGGTGGCAAGATTACCATCGATTCTGGCGGCGTTACCGTGGACTCCCCTTCCATCAAACTGAACGGCCCCGTTGCGGTCTCCACGGGTGCGGCATCACAAATCAAAACGCTGGAAAGTGCGGCGCGGGAAGGAACACCGTTGGTAGACATCTGTTCCGCATGCGGAGACGGTGCATGAACAACGAACAGCGCCGGGTAACCCTGTTGGATGTCGGCGTTCAGTGGTTGATACTGGATGCCGCCAGTTGCGCCGAACCCCTGTGGTACGCTCGCGGAGCGGGTGCCCCGTTGCAATCCCTGTTTAGGCAGCAGGATGAAGAACTGGCCGATAGTGGTCCATGGCTTATCAGAGTAGACGGCCACCCCGATCTTGTAGACAACTGCCTGCAAAAAGACCCACTTGGCCACGCCAGCCTGTGGTGTGCCAGCTCCCTTTGCCAGAAAGCACTGGTTAACCAACTCAGATCCCGGGTATACGCCGAACTGCCTGGTGGAGAGACAACCCGCTTTCGCTGGTACGACCCCCGGGTGCTTTTCCCCTATCTTGAAGACTGCACACAGCAGCGCCGCGATGATTTCATGGCGCCATTTAGGCTGTTGGTTCACACGGATCTGAACCCCTACAACCACCCGCATCAATGTCAGCTTTGGCAGCAGGCAGACACAGGTGGGGGCTTTACCAATCGTCCATTACTATTCACGGAGGAAACCTGATGGGCATTCCAGTATCACTGAAAGGGCATTTCCACGCGTGCCCCATGTTTGCAGGAACCGTGCCGCACGTGGGTGGCGGTATTAGCGAAGGCGATCAAGGTTTCACCGTTAACGGCGTACCGGTGGCACTTCAGGGTCACAAATGCAGCTGCAAGGTGGGTGGGCCAGATACTCTGGTGCAAGGTGCGCCGGGGCTGACCGTAAATGGCACCCCGGTTGTTCTTCAGGGAAGCACTACCGCCCATGGTGGCGTGGTGCTTGAAGGCGACCCAGCTGTGACGGTGGCTTGACCATGGGCTGGACACTCACACAGGAAGATCTCGACCACATGCCAGCCCAGCAACAGCGTATTCGGCATTTTGCCCTAGCCCGCCATTTACTGGAGCTGCCAGACCCGCCAGCTGACTGGTCCAAGTGCAAGGCTCAGCTTACGGCAGGGTTGAGCCAGGCTGCCGACGCCGGTTTTACAAGCCTGCCTGCCGTAACCCTGTTTCTGGAAGCTCTGCACTACGTGCCGAATGCACTGGAGCATCCGGTGGTGCAAGGCTATATAGCCTCAGGGGCATTAGAACTATTCCGGGCAGAGCGAATACTGGAATGGGCAAAGGAACGGACACATCACAAGGAGAGCGTGGATGAGTTGCAATGAAGAGTGCCTGTGCCGGCCCGGGGCCGTTGCTTTGGTGTTTGTTCCGGGCATTATGGGCACGCGGCTGAAAAACAGAAAGAGCGGTGATTCCGTATGGGATCCTGCGGCCGGAGCCGGTTTTGAAGGGCTTAGTGGTGCTGCCATAGAAATCAAAGAGCAACGAGAGCAGGAAATGACCGAAGCCCAGGCTACCGATGATGACAGCCGCTGGCAGCTAGCCGGTAAATGGTTTCAGCGTCGCTGGATAGACGTAAAGAAAACGGGTGACGGCCTGGCAGAGAAGGGCCGTACTGCCCGCCGCTACGCCGGAGTGGTTCCCCGGGTAAGTGATTTCGCGTTTGCCGGGCCGGTGAAGCGAAAGCAGTTGCTGGTGAATGGAGATGCGAAGCGTCGTGGAAAACCGATAGTGGATCGGGAAGATAATCTGCTGGATATTGATGAAGGCACTAACGATTATTTCCGCATTTACACCGCTGTGCCTCCTTCTCAGGTAGACCAAAAGCGCGACCGGGGCTGGGGCGAGGTGCACTGGGATAGCTACGGCGGCTTTCTGAAGTATCTGGAAAATAAAGGGCAAATGCTTTCGCGGCTATACCCGGGGTTGAGGTTTCCGGTTTTTGCGGCAGGGTACAACTGGATGCTCAGTAACGAAACAGCCGGCGAACGCCTGAAAGAGCGCATGGCGGCATTCCGCGACCAGATTGTCGCAGACGATGAGCGCGGGTTATCCCCGTCCGATATCAAGTTTGTAGTGATCAGTCACTCCATGGGCGGCTACGCCTCCCGTGCCGGATTCACCATGGCGGGCCTTGAGAGCGAAGTGGAAGCGGTGATTCACGGAGCCATGCCCACCCACGGCAGCCCGGCTACCTACAAAAAGTTCCGCGCCGGTGAATCCGGAATGCCAAAGTTTGTTCTGGGTAAGAACGCTGCCGATATAACGGCCATCCTTGGCTTCTGCCAAGGTGGTTTGGAGCTGCTGCCCAACCAGTTATATCGCACCGCGGACAACCAGCCAGACTGGCTGTACCTGAAAACCGGCGAGCAGAGCCCGAACGTGGTGGACATCGGGCAGGGTGAGAGCGTGTTCGATTTCTATGCCCGGTTTGATGTGTGGTATCGGATGATCCAGCCCGAGTTGCTGGCGCCGGAAAAGAACTCAGCGAGCCTGGAGGAGAATGAATTGGAATCCTATAGGCGGGCGATGAAAACAAGGTTAAGTGAAAATACGGTTTTCCACCAGTCACTGGCCGATAATTTCCACAACACCACCACCCTTGTTTATAGCAACAACAAGAACGACCTTTCTTTTGATCGCTGTGTCTGGGCAGGGGACGAGGTGTCGGATGGTAGTCGCGATGAATGGCAGGTGTACCGCCTCGAGAATCATGCGGTATTTCTCGGTGACGGAACGGTTAGCCTGTGCGGGCCTGAAGAGAAGCAACGGTTTGAGGCGGCCTTTGACGAATGGGCTAAGCATGCCCCTTACTCACAGCACCCCCCACCACCCCCGAGTGCGAATATTGCCAAATATAAACTGCAACAGGAAAGCGCGCCGGGAGATGGCACTGTTCATTCCGGTGCTGGCGATCATCCCACTGCAACAGGTGGGTTGAAACGCCTGCCCCTGCCGGCAACGGAGGAGCACCAGACCTTCTTCAACTGCCCGGATGTGCGTGATTTGGTGGTCGGCGAGTTACAGGTTCTGTTGCCCGATATTCACAGCAAGCTGGGAGGTTGAATGACAGCGCTTATCCGCGCCGCCCTGGCAGGGCTGGCAACACTGATATTGACAACACAGGGAATGGCCATGAGCAAAACGGACGTTAGTGAAACAGAAGTACCGGAATTTGAGTTCACAGAACACTGCGCTGGTCGGTATCAGCTGGAACTACCAGCTGATATGAAACTGATCGATAGTGGATACAGCGATGAGCTAATCATGACTTCGGTGTATCCCCCGGAGGAGCAGGTTCACGATACGGCCTATCATGGTGAGCAACGCATTGAAGAGTGGCATGCCCGGATAGAAGCAGAGCGGCAGAAGGAAATCGTGGATACCAATTATGTGCATGAGGATCTGGAAGGTAGCCTCAAAACGCTGGTTTATTATGCTGATTACCGAAAGATGCCGGGACTAAGCGAGGATCCCGATGCGTGGCATAGTTTTAAAGCATTTATGCTTAAAGACTTCCCGGGGAAGATGCAGGGAATCGCAGTTGAGGGGCAAGAAGCAAAGGGAAATATTAAGAGAGATAATCCCGATTACAAATCCATCTACCGCGAACGCCTGGCTGACATGCAAGAGCGTGCAAATAATGTGGAATACCACGCCTGGCCGCACAAAAAAGCCGGTGTATGCCTGGATGAACGCTTTGTGGTCGTCAATACCGTGACTCCAGAGCGCGAGGGTTACGCCATGGAATTTTACAACGGGAAACGTTCAAGATTCTTGCTGATGGGGGGCACTTTCCACAACAAGATTGACCTGAAGGAGGAGCTCGGCCGCAACAGCGGCCTGATGGCCTTTCTGGCGTCCAGCAGTATGAAGGTAGCCGGCCGCAAGGGCCGGTTGTTTGTCAGTGATGGCAAATACAGTGACACCGAGCGGGAATTTCGCTGGGTATCCACAGACACCAAAGTCGATAGTTTTCGTTACGCCCACCTGGAAATTGAAGGGGCGATTGAAATGAAAGACTACCCCGAGATGGCCCCGATGAGCGGCACGGATGTGATTGTTGGTTTACTCAAAAGTGTGAAAGAGCGGCCTTATGGCTTTTTGGATGCGAAGCGATAGGTTGAATCATTCAATGCAAAGGAGAGTATGAATGATTGAGGGTATTATTATTTTAACGGGGGGTATTATTGGCCTTGCTGTTGGGATAGTTGCAGGAGTCGCGGTTGGCGTGTCTCCAGCCGTTATTTCAATATTCACTGAATTGTTTTTTGCCAGAACGTCCGGTGGGTTTTTTGGCGACAGTTTCAATGCTGTTGTATTTACACTGCCATTATTAACCTTGGCAGGGGCCGTCGTGGGTAGTTGGCTGGGCCGCAGGTTTTGCATAACCCGTGGTATCGGGGAGCTTTCAAAAGCAGGAAAAGCTAACCAAGGGCAGGAGTCAAAGGTGTAGAGGTGAGGCAGGCGGGCCCAAACCGAAACTCATTGCGGGCCCGCATTACGATTATTAAAGTTTGATTTGCTTGGCAATCAGCTCCTTCATGATTTCCGTCGTGCCACCGCCAATCGACAGGATTTTCGTATCTCGATAAAGCCGGTCCACCACGGATTCCCGCATGAAGCCCATGCCGCCAAAAAGCTGCACCGCTTCCCGCGTGACTTTTTCGCAGATGTCCACTGAGAAGTTTTTCGCCATGGCCACTTGTTTGATGGGGTTTTTGCCGGCCTGCATCAGTGCTGCACAACGGTAGGTATACTCCCGGGCCACGTCGATCTGTGTTGCCATGTCGACCAGCTTGTGGCGAGTCACCTGGAAGCCAGAGACCGGTCGGCCAAATGCCTGGCGCTGTTTTACGTACTCCATGGCCGCTTCGTACGCCAGCTGTGCGGTCATGTAGGCCATGATGGACAGGCTGAGGCGCTCTGCAAGGAAGTTGCTCATGATGGCGATAAATCCGGCATTTTCAGCGCCGATCAGACGGTCTGCAGGGACTCGGCAGTCTTCAAAGAACAGCTCGGCGGTATCGCTGGCCCACCAGCCCATTTTTTTGAGTTTGTTGCCATTGGAGAAGCCAGGCATATCGCGGTCGATCAACAGTAAACTGATGCCAGCATGGCCTTCGCCGCCGGTTCTTACGGCTACGGTGTAGTGGTCGGCCCGTGTGCCGCTTGTGATGAAGGTTTTGCTGCCGTTTACGATGTAGTGATCGCCGTCTTTTACAGCGCGGGTTTTCAGGTTGGCAACGTCGGAACCGCCGCCGGGTTCAGTGATTGCCAGCGCAGAAATTTTATCGCCACTTAGAACCGAGGGGACAATCTGTTCCCGGATTTCTTTTTTTGCCCACTTGGCAACCGGTGGCAAACCAATGTCGAGAGAGCCAATGCTGGCAACAAAGCCGCCAGATGTGGAGCGCATAAGCTCTTCGGAAACCGCTACTTTCAGGAAGATGTCCCCTTCACCAACACCGCCCAAGGCCTCCGGGAAACCAATGCCCAGCAGGCCAGCATCCCCGGCTTTTTTGTAGATCTCGCGGGGAAACTCGCCGGCTTCTTCCCATTCATCGATATGAGGAAGTACATGCGTAGAGATGAATTTGCGCGCGCTCATGCGTGCCTGTTCATGGGTTTCATTGAAGTAACTGGACACGGTGGAACACCTCTATATTTGTATTTGGCAGGCCTTAGTGTCGCTCAATTTTTAACACCAAGCAAGCGCTTGGTTTGGGGTCTGGCAGGCATAAAAACTGGCATGTAGCGCCAGTTTTTCGTGGGGTGGCGGGGATCAGGTGTCTTTTCGAGGAATGCTCTGAACGCCGGTGCTGGTGCCCAGCAGCAACAGATCTGCTGGGCGACGGGCAAATAAACCGTTAGTGACAACGCCCACTATATTGTTCAGCCGTTCTTCAACCTGAATCGGGCGGGAAATATCCATGTTATAAATATCCAGGATAATGTTGCCGTTGTCAGTGGTGAAGCCGTCCCGGTAAACGGGGTCGCCACCCAGTTTGACGATTTCGCGGCCAACATGGCTCCGTGCCATGGGAACTACCTCTACAGGTAGCGGGAATTCGCCCAGTACGCCGACCTTTTTGGATTCATCGGCAATGCAGATGAATGTCTTGGCGACCTCCGCCACGATCTTTTCGCGGGTGAGTGCGCCACCACCGCCTTTGATTAGCTCAAGGCGTTCGTTGGTCTCGTCGGCGCCGTCAATATAAAACTCCAGTTCGCCTGCACCGTTCAGGTCATACACAGGTATGCCGTGGCTTTTCAGGCGCTCTGCCGTTGCTTCTGAGCTGGCGACAGCGCCGTCGAATTCGTTTTTCAGATCTGCGAGCATGTCGATAAAGAAGTTGGCGGTGCTTCCTGTGCCTACGCCAATAATACTGTCACGCTCCAGGCGCGGTGCAATGTAATCCACAGCCGCTTTGGCAACGGCTTTCTTTAGTTCGTCCTGAGTCATTAGGCGCTCCGGGGGGCAAATCGAATGAGTTCGGGGTCATTATAGCGCTTAAGAGCCGCCTGCTTATAGACGACTGTGGTGCAAACTTCCTACACTGTGGGTTTTCTCCGACCATTCATCCAATCAGCAACCGGAACCAACATGCCGCAACGCTACATCAAGAAGATTCTCGATGCGCGCGTCTATGACGTGGCCATTGAAACACCCCTCACTGAAGCCCGTAGTCTGTCCAAGCGCTTTGGCAACAATATTATGCTCAAGCGGGAAGACCTTCAGCCGGTGTTTTCTTTCAAGATTCGCGGCGCGTACAACCGGCTTGTTCAGCTGTCGGAAGAGCAAAAATCCAAAGGGGTTATCTGTGCTTCCGCAGGCAATCATGCGCAGGGTGTAGCGCTTGCTGCCAAAGAGCTGGGTATCAAGGCCGTTATCGTGATGCCCCAGACCACGCCTGAGATCAAAGTACGTTCAGTCCGGGATCATGGTGCGCGGGTAGTATTGAAGGGCGATGCCTTTGATGAAGCTGCTACCCATGCCGAGGAGCTGGTTGAGAAGCATGGTTACACCTACATTCCTCCCTATGACGATCCCGATGTCATTGCCGGGCAGGGTACAGTTGCCATGGAAATGTTGTGGCAGTTCAGCAAGCCTATCCATGCGGTGTTTATCTGTGTAGGTGGGGGTGGCCTGATAGCTGGCATGGCGGCCTATATCAAATACCTGCGCCCTGAAATCAAGGTGATTGGCGTAGAGCCGGAAGACTCCAATTGCCTGCAGGCCGCTATGAAGGCTGGCAAGCGTGTGGTTTTGGACGAAGTGGGCATCTTTGCTGACGGCGTGGCGGTAAAGCAGATTGGCAAGCACCCCTGGGAGATCTGCAAGGATAACGTGGATGAGGTGATTACCGTTTCCACTGATGAGATCTGCGCCGCCATCAAGGACATCTTTGAAGATACACGCTCGATCGCGGAGCCTGCAGGTGCATTGGGCGTTGCCGGTATCAAGAAATACATCGAACGGGAAAAGATCGAGAATGAAAACCTGATCGCCACTCTGAGCGGTGCCAATATGAATTTTGACCGCCTGCGCTATGTTTCAGAGCGCACGGAGATTGGTGAGAAGCGTGAAGCTATTCTGGCGGTGACCATTCCGGAGAAACCGGGTGCTTTCAAGACCTTTATCAACGCTTTGCATAAGCGCAGCATTACCGAGTTTAACTATCGCTATGCCGATGCAAGCAAGGCAACGATTTTTGTAGGTGTTCAGGTTCAGGCTGGCGGTTTGGGCAGAGACGAGTTGGTGCAGGATCTTCGTGAAAACGGCTATTCCGTTCTCGATCTCACCGACAGCGATATGGCCAAACAGCACATTCGCCACATGGTCGGTGGCCACGCGCCTACCATCACCAATGAGAAGGTGTTTCAGTTCGAGTTCCCTGAACGCCCGGGGGCGCTACTGAAGCTTCTGATGTCGCTGGGAACGCGTTGGAATATTTCGATGTTCCACTACCGCAATCACGGTGCCGCATACAGCCGAGTACTGCTGGGCGCGCAAGTGGAGGATGATGAAGTAAAGGACTTTGAAACCATGCTGGGCAAGGTAGGCTTCCGTTATGAAAATATGACAGATAACGAGGCTTACCAGCTGTTTTTAGGTGCAGGCAACGGCAAGGCATCCTGATACTGTCAATCGGCCAGCCCGGGCGATGGCTTCCGGGCTGGCTATTTACTATCCCTATCCCTGTTTTTTTCTTACTGAACTTTAACCTGTCAAAAATTGTAAAATCCAGAATGCGTGTTAATCTTTCGACAAATTCTTGGAAACAAGAATAGTCAGCTGATTTCTCGCAGATTTAACTTTATTTGGAACAGGAATAAGTGTCATGGGTGGCAAGCCTGATATTATCCGGGCCATTGTGCTGATCTTCGCTGTCGGCCTTGTAATTACAGGGTTTACTTCGCTGCAGGCATCGGAAGACAGACCCGCGACCGTAACGGAAAGTTCTGCTGCGCCAGTTTCCACCTATATGGCGACTACCCGATCAGAATTCCGTTGACCCTGTAACGCTCTCCGCCTTACTTTACTCGATACACCTGCTCGTCCGTGACAACGCTATGCAGTGGCACATCCCAAGGTTCGATGGGTAGTTTGTTTACCCGCTGACAGTGGTGAGCCAGGCCGATGAGTTTTGGTGCCAGCCTCGGGCGCAGGCGGGTGAACGCGAACGTGCGATCGTAAAAACCGCCTCCCATCCCCAGTCGCCCGCCATGGGCATCAAACCCTACTAATGGAAACATCACAGCGTCTAGTGCCCATGCTGGTCGCCTGAGTCCTTTGCTGAATGCTGGCTCGGGGATGCCAAAGCGGTTGGCTGTCAGTTCGATACCATCGTAGTAGGGGCTGAAAACCAGCCTGCCAGGATGGATCGGGTGCAGTACGGGCAGGTAAAAGTGAACGCCTTTGCTGCGGGCCATGGCCATAGCCATGTACGGATGCGGGTCAATCTCGCCATCGTTGGGCAGGTAGATGGCAATGTGTCTGGCTCTGTGCAGGTCCGGATTTTTCAGCAGGTTCAAAGCGAGAGAAGCCGAGGCCTGTTCCTGCTCCCTTGCCGACAGTGCACGCCTGAGTTGGCGCAAATGCTTGCGTAATGCGTTGCGAGACGAGGGAGTTAAATCGAATTCGGAAGGGTGTGAGTCGGTCGTCTGGCTCAAAATAAAGCTTCCCGAGCTGCCGTTATCGGACGTGGCCCTTGAACCCAAAGTTCAAGGTCGGCGGCCGCTGTGACATATTAGGCTTTCCCCCTGCGGGGACATGCTCACAATGCCCTGTAGTGGCCACCTGGGTAAAGCGCATCGGCTCGAGGACGAGTCCGACCAGCGAACAGCCCAGGAAGTGATTCCATTATAGGGCCAGATCCGGGTGCGATTGCAACACCTATCGGGGAATCTACCATAAATCAGTGGTTTGACTGCTCTCCGAGGGCGTTTTCCAGCTTGCTGTCCATGGCTTTCAGGAGCGTGCTGGTGGCTTCTGACATGGTGTCCCGCTCTAGCAAATCATGGGTCATATTCAGTGCTGCCATCACGGCAATGCGCTCGGTTCCGAATACCTTGCCGCTGGTGCGTATTTCCCGCATTTTGCTGTCCAGATGCCTCGCGGCCCGAACAAGTGCCTCCTGTGCTTCGGGAGGGCAGGCGACCAGGTATTCCTTGTCGAGAATTTTTACCTCAACGGTGGTAGGTTGCTTGGACATCAATGGTGCTCCAGTGCCCGAAGGCGACCGATCATGGCTTCGATCTTGTTTTTGGCAAGATCATTTTTTTGCATAAGCTGGGCCCGTTCCCGGTTCCAGTCATCCTGCAACTGCCTCAGGGCAGCGTTGCTCTGCTCCAGTTTTTGGCAGTGTTCGATCAGCTTGTCCAGCTTGTCCGCTAATGCTTGTACTTCGGACTGTTCCATGACGTGCCCAGCATAGGTTGAAGTTATTGCGACTAACTATAAGTGCGCGCGCCATAGCGGTCAATTTACACGCGTGTCATAAGTTGAAGCCTTCCGTTCTTTGACGCTTCTGAGCACGATTTTGTTACGTCTCACCGGGGCTTCCAAAGCCCTGAGAACGGCTTTGCCGCCAAGCGCTGAAGGCCGGAATAAGTGCTACTAACAGGGCGGCCAGCGGCACGGATATCAGTAGAGACCATTCTTCGAAGGTTAATGGGCGTAATTGAAGCTGAATTCCATAATTTGTCAGCAGCCAGGGGCCAAACATTGAAATCGCCAAAGCACCCAATGCCAGCGAAATTAAACAGGCTACAAAGGCAAGTGCCAGGCACTCGATAAGGTAGAGGCTTGCAATCAGGCCGGGAGAGGCACCTGTAGCACGCAAAATTGCGATTTCGTGGGCGCGCTGGGTTTGCAGTGTGAGCAGTACCGCAATCAGTCCTATCAGGCTCGTCACCACCACAAATCCGGTGATGCCAAGCAGTGCCTGCTCAAACTGGCTCATCAGTCGCCACAATTCACTCAAGGCCACGCCGGGTAGAATGGCCGAGAGTGGTTCGCCCGCGTATTGGTTCAGATCACGCTGCACGCGGAACGTGAGGATCTTGCGATCCAGCCCGGCAAAAACAGCGGTAATGGTTTTGGGTGTGAATTCGCGGTTTTGTGCCTTCTCCGGGGTGAGTGTGCGACCAGGAATGGCGACGCCCGATTCCCAGCCAACGTGTATAGCCTCCATGCCTTGCAGGCTTATATAGACCGCTTGATCAACCGGTGTGCCCGTGGCCTCAAGAATGCCAGTCACGGTGAAAGGCGTGTCTTTGTGATTCGAGAAGCTTGTGCGCCCGCCGCCATGGGACAGTATGATTTTATCTCCGAGGCCATGATTCAGGGTTCTGGCAACGCCGGCACCCAGTACCACATCGAAAATTCCGTCAAACCACTGCCCCCCAGCCAGGTTAAGAGGCTGGCCCCGGCCAAACCGAAAATGCTCGGCAAAACCTTTGTCTGTGCCGACAACCCGAAAACCCTTGTAACTGTCGCCCAGGGAAATGGGAATCAGCCAGTCAATGCGCGTGTCCTGTTCAAGATCCTGAAATGTGCTCCAGCGGATGTTGTTGGTGGCGTCGCCGATATGGAACACCGTGTACATCAGCAGGTTAAGTTGGCCGCTGCGGGCGCCGATAATCAAATCGGTATCGCTGATGGTGCTGGTAAAGGACTGCTTCACTTCTGTGCGCAAATACTGGATGCCAAGCAGCAGAGTGACGCTCAAGGTGAGGGTGAGGCACACCAGGGCCAGCACTTTGCGCCGGTGCCACAGGCTGGCACTTGCCAGTGATAATGCGAGGTGAATCTTCATGCCGCCACCTGCCCGAGTTCTAGCTGGTGATGAAAGTGCTGGGCCAGCGAGCGGTCATGGCTGACGAACAGCACGGACGTGTTGCGTTGTTCAGCCATGGTTAGCAATAGCTGAATGAAGCGGTCGCGATTATCACTGTCCAGCGCGGATGTGGGCTCATCTGCCAGAATAATCTCCGGCGCCCCGATCAGCGCCCGTGCAGCGGCAATGCGCTGCTGCTGACCAATGCTGAGCTGAGTAACCTTGCGTTGCCAGTGGCTCTGTGGAATGGCCAGAGCCGCCAGTAATCTCTGAGCGGCGGCAGCTGGCGCTTCGCCGGTGGCAGCCTTGCGCCGATGTGACAGCCTGCAGGGCAGGGTCACATTGGCCTCGGCTGTGAGGTAGGGCACCAGGTTGAACTGCTGGAATATAACGCCCATGTGGTCCGCCCGGAAGCGGTCACGTTTGCTGGCCCCCAGTTGGTGGATGTCAGTGCCCAGTAGCTTGATGGAGCCCGCACCTGGTGCGAGCATGCCGGCAAGAAGGCTCAGAAACGTACTTTTCCCCGTGCCACTCGGGCCATGAAGAAAAAGGTGTTCGCCCTGAGGTAGTGTGAGGTCCGGGAACAGTAATGTCGGCTGTTGGCTGCCCCAGCTAAAGCTGAGGCTTTTGACGTCGATCGCCGCTGGCGCATGTTCTCGAAGGTGCGCGTTGGTTTCTGACTGGTTGTTCATGTTGATCGCTATCTGCCCCGTGTATTATGTCTGGCTACTATTCATGTGCACTGAAATGGCTGTTGGTTTTCCGGAGAGCTTTGCTAATGATCCCCACTTCATGTTCCTCTGCCCGGGTTCGGCTTTCGGCGTTGTTTATTCTCTTGCTGAGCGTTTCCATGCCGGCCTACTCAGAACTTCGGGAGATCGACTGGCTGGAGCTGATGCCGGCAGAAGATCTGGCCCTGCTGGAAAATATGCCTGAACTGGAGCATGAGGGCGACGGCCCTGCCTTGCTGCCAGATGAAATCATGACCGGCAGGGTTGTACCCGAGATGGCCAATGTTAAAGGCCGCATCCCGGGTTTTGTGGTACCCCTCAAAACCACCAACGATATGCGCATTCTGGAATTCTTTCTGGTGCCCTATTACGGTGCCTGTATCCACGTGCCACCCCCGCCGCCCAATCAGATTATCCATATTAAATACAAGCAGGGGTTCAAGCTCGAGGCCCTGTACGATCCTGTCTGGATTGAAGGCACGTTGGTGATAGATCGAACAGAAACCGATGTTGGCACGTCATCCTACTCAATGGTGGCGGAAACGGTTGAGCTCTATGAGGAGTAGCTTCAGCGCCCCAGTTTGAAAGAGCTTTCACCTTGCCCCAGGCGAGCTGCACCCTGTCCATCCGGCCCGGCCCAGGCAATATCGAGATGCTCCAGAGCCGGAAAACGGGCGGTAAGTGGTGTAGTCAGGGAAACAGAATGATCCAGCCCGGTGCAGTTCAGAATCTGGGTGACGGTGATATCGGCGTGCTGGCTCTCGTCCCCGTGGCTGTGCCCCCCATGATCGTGACTGCCTGCAACTTCGTGCTGAACCGTGGTGGCATGTATCTGACAGGTTGATTCCGGAGTGTTAATCAGCGGATTTTCGCCTAGCCAATGGGTAACGAGCTCTTCAATCTGGTGCTGCTCTGGCGTGCGAGGGTGGTGCTCGAACCCCAGCATGTTGCCGGCCGGGGATGTGAGTAGTACTTCAACCTGGTTACCTGCGAATGCGAGTTGCATTTCAGCATGGCCATGTTGGTGTGAGCCCGGGTTGTCGGCGGCCATAAGTGGGGTGCTGGCCAGTGCAAAAGCGATTGAGAATGCGCGATGGTTTTTTGAGAGCATGCCCGTGTCCATTAGTGATGAGTGTTATGTTATAACATGATCTTCTCTTGCTCCTCGAAAATCAACCATTCAGTGCCTTGAAGGCGCCTGAATGCTAGGATAGTTGCCTAACTTCTCAACACAGGATTGTTAAGGTCCATGTCAGAAACCGACACTGTTGGCGCGGCCTACGCCGCTGAATTTGAGCGCTGGGCGAACGTTTTCACCGCGCACAAAGCGTTCAGCCATCCCTCCGAGCTTCATGGTGCCCTGTGCGGGCGACTGGCTGCCGGTTCTCGCATCGAGGAAGATGAGTGGCTTGCCATGGTTTGCGAGCACATGGGTTTGCCTGAAAGCGCAGCTGCGGAGGCTGATGGTCTGTCTGTGTTCATGAATGAAGCCTACGAACAGACCTTGGCGTTTTTGAAGTCGGCGGATATGAGCTTCCATCCGCTGCTGCCAGACGATGACTATGCTATCGACCAGCGCCTTGAGGCTCTTGTAGCCTGGGTGCGTGGTTTTCTGGAGGGCATGGCCTTGTCTGCCGGGGAGTCTCTGGGCGAGGCGCCGGAGGAAATCCGCGAACTTATCGAAGACATGGTGGCCATAAGCCAGGTATCTGAAGATCAGGAATCAGACCAGGAAAGCGAGCAGCAGCTGGTGGAAATAACCGAATACATCCGACTTGGGGCTCTGGCCGTGTTTACCGAATTCAATCCGCCCGAACGGCCGGCGTCACAAGCATCAACACTGCATTGATCATGTCACACACTGCGGGAGAACCTATGTCGTCCATTATACCCGTCAAGGAATTTGCCGAGCGCCGCCGCAAACTGATGGAGCGCATGGCGCCAGACAGTATTGCCATTATTCCGGCTGCGCCGGAGCGCGTTCGTAACCGCGACGTATTGCATCCGTTTCGACAGGATAGCGATTTCCAGTACCTGACCGGCTTCGGTGAGCCCGAGGCCGTTCTGGCGCTGATTCCCGGACGTGAACACGGCGAGTCGGTGCTGTTCTGCAAAGAGAAAAACCCCGAAAAAGAATTGTGGGATGGGTTTCTTGTGGGGCCTGAGGGCGCGATCGAGCTTTACGGGCTGGACGATGCGTTCCCGATTGCCGATATCGACGACATTCTGCCCGGCATGATTGAAGGTCGCAGCCGGGTGTATTACCCGCTTGGCAAAGATCAGGGATTCGATACCCGGGTGATGGACTGGGTGAAGGTTATCCGCAGCAAGGTCAAAAGCGGTGCGCACCCGCCTGGTGAGTTTGTGGCGCTGGAGCACCTTCTGCACGATCTTCGGCTTTTCAAGAGCGCAAACGAAATCAAGGCCATGGCCAAGGCAGGTCAGATCAGTTCTGAAGCCCATTGCCGTGCCATGAAGCGCGCTCGAAAGGGTGGCTACGAATACAACCTTGAGGCCGAACTGATTCATACATTTATGGACCATGGTGCCCGCTCCACAGCTTATCCGTCTATCGTGGGCGGCGGCGCCAACGGCTGTATTCTGCATTACATCGAGAACACTGCGCCCTTGAATGACGGCGATCTGGTGCTCATCGATGCGGGCTGTGAGGTGGAGTGTTATGCCTCGGATATTACTCGCACTTTCCCGGTCAACGGCAAGTTCAGCCCGGAGCAGCGGGCGCTCTACGAGGTGGTGCTGGCGGCCCAGTATGCAGCCATTGATGCGGTGCGCCCCGGTAATCACTGGAACCATCCCCATGAAGCGGCTTTGAGCGTGCTGACCGGTGGCCTGATCGAGTTGGGCCTGCTGTCGGGCACCGTTGAAGATGCCATTGCAAGTGAAGCCTTCAAGCCCTTTTTCATGCACCGCACCGGTCACTGGCTGGGCCTTGATGTGCACGATGTGGGCGACTACAAAATTGGCGACGCGTGGCGGTTGCTCGAGCCGGGTATGGCGCTGACGGTTGAGCCTGGCCTGTATATCTCGCCGAACAATACCAGTGTGGACGAAAAGTGGCGTGGTATCGGCATTCGTATCGAAGATGACGTGGTGGTTACCAAGGATGGTTGTCGGGTGCTGACGAACGGCGTACCCAAGACCATTGAAGAGATTGAAGCCCTGATGGCGGGATGAGCCTGTGAAACACTCTGATACCGATGTGATCATTGCAGGTGGCGGGCTGGCGGGCGCAACGCTGGCCTTGGCACTGGCCAAAGTTGCTCCTGCATTGAGGGTAACGGTGGTCGAGGCTTTTCCGCTGTCTGCGGATGCCTTGCCGGATGCTTATCAGCCCAGCTACGACGCACGCTCCACTGCGTTAGCCTGGGGTTCCCGGCTAATTTTTGAAGAGCTTGGGCTGTGGCAGCGGATATCAGAGCATGCGACGCCCATCCAGCATATTCATGTGTCTGACAGGGGCCGGTTCGGTGCGACCCGCCTGAATGCCAACGAGTTCCAGCAGCAAGCCCTGGGCTATGTGGTCGATAACCGCTGGATGGGGCTGTGCCTGATGCGGGAGCTGCTTGAAACCAATATCCAGTGGCAGGCGCCCGCCGAAGTGGCGGATATGGTGCCTTCCGAACAGGGTGTGAGCGTTGCGGTAAAAATCGGCAGTGAGACCGGCACCCTGAAGGCCAAATGCCTGATTGTTGCAGACGGTGGTCGTTCCGGGCTGAGAGAAAAACTCGGCTTCCAGACAAATCACCACGGCTATGATCAGAATGCCCTGATCGCAAACGTTTCCACCAGCGACAGCCACGAATTCACTGCTTTCGAGCGTTTTACCGATGCCGGCCCTATGGCATTGTTGCCCCATGGCTCACCTTCCCGCGCAGGCCATCAATCTGCATTGGTGTGGACGCTGAATGATAGGGAGCTTGAAGAGGTTCTGGGCATGTCGGAGAGCGACAAATGCCAGCGGCTTCAGGAGCGTTTTGGTTGGCGCCTGGGCCGGTTTAATCGCATAGGTGAATGCAACCACTACCCACTAACGCTGACCACAGTAGATGAGCCGGTAAGGCCGGGTGTTGCGCTTGTGGGTAATGCTGCCCATGCATTGCACCCGGTGGCGGGGCAGGGCTTCAACCTGGCGCTGCGGGGTTTGATGACTCTGGTGGAGCAGTTCCGGTTGGCCGTTGAACAAGGCCGGTCGCCGGGCGACTTCCAGATTTTGCGCTGCTATCACGAGTTACATAAGCCGGATTGGCAGCAAACCGTGCAGTTCTCGGATTCACTGATCCGCATCTTTGGTCATTCATTGGCACCTATTGCGGCAGCGCGGGATGCCGGGCTGGTAGGGCTGGATTTGCTCCCCGGTGCAAAGCGCTTGTTTGCGCGAAAAGCGATGGGCACAGCCGGGCGCCGTGCTGTTATCAATGGGCCAGCAACGAGCGATAAGCAATGAGTGATACCAAGGTGTTCGATATTCTTGTGGTTGGCGGCGGCATGACCGGCACAGCTCTAGCTCTTGGCTTGTCGCAGCAGGGTTGGCATGTGGGCTTGGTTGAGGCCGGTGAACGCGCTGCTTTGTTGCAGCCCCCGGTGACGGTCAAAAGCGTGGCAGATTTTGAACCCCGCGTCAGCGCTATCTCCATGGCCAGCCAGCAGTTGCTGGATTCATTAGGCGCCTGGCAGGGCGTTGTAGCCGGCCGCCATTGCCCCTACCAGGGCATGACTGTGTGGGACGGTGATGGCACTGGGCGTATTCACTTTGATGCTGCTGAATTACAGGCCCGCGCTCTGGGCACGATCGTTGAAAACCGCAGCCTGGTTCGGGCACTGTTCGAGCTTGTGGAAACCAGTGGTGTTGAGCTGATTGATGGTGTGCAGGTTACCGGCTGCTCCCAGGAGGGCGACCAGCGCAGCATTGAGCTTGCCGATGGACGCAAACTCGGGGCTCGTCTGGTTATTGCGGCCGATGGCGCAAACTCCCGGCTGCGCCAGTGGGTAGGCTTGCCAACCCGCGAATGGGATTACGACCAGCAGGCCATTGTATGTACCGTGCGCACAGCTCAAAGCCATGGATACACAGCCTGGCAGAGATTTTCGCAAACCGGGCCCTTGGCGTTCTTGCCGTTGGCCACGGAAAACAATGACGAGCACTTCTGTTCTATTGTTTGGTCGCAGGATACCGAAGAAGCCCGCCGCCTTATGGCTCTGGATGATGCAGCCTTCACTGCGGAACTGGAGCGGGCAATTGAAAGAGAGCTGGGTGCCCTGGAGGCGGTGTCCAAACGCTTTGCCTTTCCTCTGCGACAGCGGCATGCGAAAGACTATATTGCGCCCGGTTTTGCGTTGGTGGGCGATGCGGCCCACACCATTCACCCGCTTGCAGGCCAGGGTGCCAACCTCGGATACGGCGATGTCCGGGTTTTGCTGGAGGAGCTGGCCAAGGCTAAACGCAGTGGCTTGAGCCCAGCTAATGAACTGGTTCTTGCGCGCTATCAACGCCGCCGAAAAGGCGAAAATCTCGCCATGATGGTTGCTATGGAAGGCTTCAAACAACTGTTTGGCCGCGATGAATTGCCACTCAGATGGCTGAGAAACACCGGGATGCGTTGGCTGGACGGCCTGGGCCCCATTAAGAACAGAATTGCCGCCGAGGCCATGGGCCTTGATGTTTAACCTACTATCACACTGAAGGATCTGTGCTTATGGCAGGAACCAGTCTTCTCGCGCTATTCGATGATATTGCCACTATCCTCGACGACATCTCCATGATGACCAAAGCGGCGGCCAAAAAAACTGCCGGGGTGTTGGGGGATGATCTGGCACTGAACGCTCAACAGGTAACTGGAGTAAGAGCGGCGCGGGAACTGCCTGTTGTCTGGTCTGTAGCCAAGGGGTCATTCGCAAACAAGGCCATATTGGTGCCAGCCGCAGTGGCCATCAGCTTTTTTGTGCCTTGGCTGGTTACGCCCCTGTTGATGCTTGGTGGTGCGTTTTTATGTTTTGAAGGTGCGGAAAAAATCATTCACAAGTTCTTCCATTCGGAAGAAGAGACGCAACGGAAGGACGAGCTTCTCAAGGCATTAAAACAGCCTGATGTGGACTTGAGAGTTGTAGAAAGACGAAAGATCAAAGGCGCTATACGCACCGATTTCATCTTGTCGGCAGAAATAATTGCCATCACTCTCGGGGTGGTAACCGCAGAAACTATCGGCATACAGTTTGCTGTGCTGGCGGTGGTCGCAGTGCTGATCACAGTCGGTGTTTACGGCTTGGTAGCCGGCATAGTAAAGCTGGATGACGGCGGGCTTTACCTTACCCAACAAGAAAGTGCGGTGGCTCAGAAGATAGGCCACGGCATACTGTGGTTTGCGCCTTACTTGATGAAAACCCTGTCTATTGTCGGCACCATTGCCATGTTTTTGGTGGGTGGCGGCATTCTTGTTCACGGGGTAGCGCCCCTTTATAACGCTATCGAAGACTTCGCCGCAGGATTTGGCGGTGTTCCCGCTGTGCTGTTCAGCACGGTTGCTAATGGGCTGGTTGGCTTGCTGGCGGGGGCTTTGCTCGTGGCAGTACTTACACCACTGATCAGGATCTTGGCATCCAGATCAGAGGCAAGCGTCGAATAAACGGCTTACGAGAACGGGAACGGCTGTTTCCACCCGAAGAATGCGAGGCCCAAGGTGAACGCTTTGGCAGCCTGCCTCTTCAAGCTTACCTACTTCGTAGGGCGTAAAACCGCCCTCAGGCCCAATACATAGCGCGGTTGGCTTGTTGAGGTGGGTAGGGCAGGGGGTGGCCGTACCGGGGTGCGCAACCAGGGCCACCTTGCCTTGTAACAGGGCGGGTAGCTCATCTTCCACGAAAGGTTTGAACAGCTTGCGTATATGCACCTTCGGCATAGCCGTATCTTTTGCCTGCTCCAGGCCAAGAGTAAGGTTTTCCCGCAAGTTGTCATCTGACAGCCAGGGCGTTTGCCAGAAGCTTTTTTCCACCTTGTAGCTGTTGATCAGCCAGATATCCTTAACCCCAAGAGTGGCGCTGGTTTGCAGAACCCGGCGGAACATTTTAGGCCGCGGCATGGCCAGAATGAGTGTAAAGGGGAGTGGTGAGGGTGGTGGTTGGTCCAGAGTAACAAGCAGCTCAGCTTCCGAAGCGGTGAGCGTTACAACTTCACCCCACCCCATAAGACCGTTTACGCGGCCAACCGGCAACTGGTCCCCCTGGGTGGCGCCCAGCACAGACCGCATGTGTTCAAGCCTGCGCCCCCGCAGCACAACACGGTTAGGCGCAACAAAATCCTCATCGAACAGTAAGGCGAGATTCATTAAGAGGAAGGCTCGTCCGTCTCTGCTACTTCGCGTACTGCCAGCCTGCCAAACAAAATGCCCAGCTCGAACAATATCCACATGGGCACAGCGAGAAGTGTCTGGGAAATGATATCCGGGGGGGTCAGCATCATGCCGATTACAAAGCAGCCCACCACAACGTAAGGACGTTTTGCTGCAAGGTCTGACGGAGTCGTTACGCCACTGAGAATCAGCAAAATCGTCGCGATGGGGATTTCGAAGGCAATCCCGAATGCAAAGAACATTTTCAGTACGAAATTCAGGTAACTGCTGATGTCTGGCAGCTCAACAATGCCTTCCGGGCCTATCGCCGTAAAAAAGCCGAACACCAGCGGGAATACCACGTAATACGCAAACGCGGCACCAAGGTAGAACAGGATCACCGAGGTAAACAGCAGTGGAAACGCCAAACGCTTTTCATGGGCGTAGAGGCCCGGTGCAACGAAGCTCCAAAGCTGGTAGAGAATCACAGGGATGGCGGCGAATACCGACAAAAACAGGGCCAGTTTCAGGGGCGCGAAAAACGGTGAGGTAATATCCGTTGCGATCATGGTCTGACCTACCGGCAGCAGTGACCGGATAGGCTCGGATAGCCAGAGGTACAGTTCATTGGCAAACGGATAAATGGCGGCAAAACAAATCACTACCGCCAAAACCATCTTCAGTAATCGGTCGCGAAGTTCCAGCAGGTGCGCAACCAGTGGCATTTCCGGCTGTTCGCCATCTGTTTTTGCATTCATGAAGGCTTATCCGACGGGTTTGGTGCGGCGTTTGGCTGGGCCGGCTTGTCTTCACTTGGGGGGGCGATGGAGTCGCCTTTCTGATCCTGGTCCGGCTCAGACTGTTGCGCGCTCGCTGACTTGCCGGCAGGTTTATCCGACAAGACCATATGCTCATATTTTTTGGCTTCATCCAGAGCACCACGCACGGTCTTTTTTACGTCATCCAGGCCCACATCACCGGCTTCGCTCAGCTCTTTCCTCAGCTCTTCGGCTTTCAGTTGGCGATCCAGCTCCGAGGTGAACTGGGTGACCATGCGGCGCGCGCCACCAACCCAGCGCCCAGCCGCCCTCGCAGCCGTGGGAAGCCGTTCGGGGCCAAGCACCAATAGAGCTATAACGCCGCAAATCAGCAGCTCAAGAAAGCCGATATCAAACATCTTGTCTGGTCTCAGCTTTTGGCTTTTTCCTTGGGCTTGTCTTCAGCCGCCTGTCGCGTCTGTTCTTCCTGAGTGCCTTCCAGCGAATCCGGGTCGCCCGGTTTGCTGTCTTCGTCATTCATGGATTTTTTGAAGCCGCGAATCGCTCCACCAAGATCGGTGCCAATGTTGCGCAGCTTCTTGGTTCCGAACAACAGAATCACAATGCCCAGTACAATAAGAAGTTGCCAGATGCTGATGCCCATTACGGGATCCTCGTTTTGATGTTTTCGTAGATTAGCATTATACGTTACCAGAGCCGGGTGGCGGAAACCCCCGTTAGGGGTATTACCTGCTCACTTGCTCCGGGACGCCTTTTCTTCCAGCCCGGAAAGGTCGAAACGGCTGCTCAACTCAGCCAGTATATCCTTGGAACTCAGGCCCAGGTTGGAAAGCATAACCATGCAGTGAAACCAGAGATCTGCTGTTTCACTGATGACTGCCCTGGTCTCCCCCGAGTGCTCCGCATCCTTGGCGGCCAGCAGTGTTTCTGTACACTCTTCGCCAACCTTTTCCAGAATCTTGTTCAGGCCTTTGGCGTGGAGGCTGGCGACGTAGGATTTCTCAGGGTCGGCTGATTTACGGGCTTCCAGAACCCGTGTCAGATTTTCCAGAACATCACTCAATACATCCACTCCTCAGTTACTGCCATAAATGGCATCCGGATCTTTAATGACGGGTTCAACGCCCACCCACTGGTCGCCCTTTAATGAGCGGTAAAAACAGCTACGCCGGCCAGTGTGGCATGCAATGCCGCCTTTTTGCTCTACTTTTAGCAGGATAACGTCCTCGTCACAGTCGAGGCGAATATCCTTGACCACTTGCTGGTGCCCGGACGTTTCGCCCTTGCGCCAGAGTTTACCCCGTGAACGTGACCAGTAAACCGCCTGGCCCTCTTCAGCTGTGAGGCGAAGGGATTCCCGGTTCATCCAGGCCATCATCAGGATATCGCCCGTGGCAGCATCCTGTGCGATCGCAGGAACCAGGCCGTCCGCAGTCCAGCGAATGGCATCGAGCCAATCAAGGGTGTCTAGATTATCAGATAAGTCTTTCATTTTTATGAATCCTGAGCATTTAGTCGCCGCAATCCCGACGCCATGGCCGTCGCAGCGAACACGAGCATAAGCGCGACAAAGGTAATGGTAATTTGATACCGGCCATTCAGGGTGTTGATCACGGCCTCGTAGGGGGGCTTCGGGTTGACCAACAATGGCACTTCGTCTCCCGTTTGTAGTGATTTAAGGCGCCCGAAAAAGTCCAGAATCCCGCGCCTTGTTACAAACTGATGGGTCTGGCCCTGAATACTATAACGGATAGTGTAATCCCTGTACTGATGGGCGGTTACATGGCCAATAGTTGGCTGCGATTCAAAATGCTTTGAGGTTTCCCACACAAAAGACAGAGTACAGACAACCAGTAGAAGGACGAATATCCGGGTCAGAGCAGCGTGTGGGGATGCGTTCATGGAGCTTTTGCCTTGTATGATCTATAGCTTCGCACGAAGCAGGTTCAAACCAAGCCCGATGTACACAAGCCCAGTGACTTTACTTATCACTCCAGACAGGCGCGAGTCCGACCTGGCTGCGCTTGAAAAGCTGGCAGCAAATGTGACTAGAAAAAGACACCACAAGGTGCCGCCCAGCACAAAAATACCGCCTAAAAACAGAAATACTGCCGAGCTGTTACTGGCTCCGGGCGCCACAAACTGCGGCAGGAAAGCGAGAAAGAAGATTGCGATTTTCGGGTTCAACAGGTTGGTCAGAAAACCCTGGTAGAACAGCTGTGAGCGGCGCCGAAAGGCGGTTACAGAGGCTGGCGCGAGATTGTTGTGAGCGCGCAGGGCCTGGATGCCAAGGTAGGCCAGATAGGCAGCTCCAACAAACTTGACCGCTGTGAATGCCAGTGCAGACGTTGCCAGCAGTGCTGATAGCCCGATTGCAGCAAACAGGGTGTGTGCCAGTATGCCCGCGCTTACACCGAACACCGATAACAGCCCGGCAACGCGCCCCTGGGACAGGGTTCTGGCTAAAATGTACACGGTGTCTGGTCCTGGAGTTATCCAGAGTAAAAAGCTCGCACTGAAAAACAACCAGAACTCGTGGGCCTGCAGCATCTGAGGCTCCTGCCTGTATTTGTGACTTCGCCGCCAATATATCCGCTATAACGACAATTCATCCAGAGCAGGGTGTGTTCTTCGAATGCGGCACCGGACCCTGGCAAACGACTCGGGATGAATTTATCGCAACCTGGAAAGCATTGTTAAACGCAGGCTGCTGTGCCAAGTTTACTATCGATGTTGCGGCTTGCGGTAGATATAGCAAGCTGGATATTCCTTTTATCCCGGCGGCGCTTTGTTTTTACGTCGCCCTGTTAACTTGAGGAAATCGTTATGAACAAAGACATCATTGAAGGCAATTGGAAGCAGCTTAAAGGTAAGGTACGCGAGAACTGGGGCAAGCTGACAGACGACGATCTGGATGAGATCGCCGGCCGCCGCGACCACTTTATTGGTAAGGTTCAAGAGAAATACGGCACCACCAAAGAGGACGCGATGAGAGAGTGGGAAAAGCTCACTAATTCCTGAGCATCCATAGCCGCTAAGACCTTCAAAGCCGGTATCTGCTCAACCACAGGCACCGGCTTTGAGCTACACACCCGGAAATAAAACTGTGAGCAGTTCCCAGCGAAGCGACAGGCATCAGGCAAAGCCTGGTGGAAAAGGTTTACACCCCAAAAATCTTCACAAGCAAGGCTACGATTTTACATCCCTTATAAAAAGCCACCCGGCATTAACACCCTACGTTAAAGCAAACGCTTACGGTAACCTCTCCATAGAGTTCGCAGATCCAAAGGCAGTAAAATTGCTGAACGCCGCCCTGTTGAAACACTACTACGGCATTGTTGGCTGGGATATTCCGGAAGGCGCGCTTTGCCCTCCCATTCCGGGGCGAGCAGATTACATTCATCACGTGGCTGAACTGTTTGGGGAGCTTGAGCCATTTGCGAATCAGGCTAGCACCCAAACCGGCATAACCTTGCTCGATATAGGCACAGGGGCTAATGGCATATACCCGATACTGGCATGCCAAATGTACGGCTGGCATTGCGTTGGCAGTGATATAAGTGCTCAGTCGCTTGAAAACGTTGCCCGCATTATCGCCAACAACCCCATACTGAAAGACCGTTTCACCCTGCGCATGCAAAGTGACAGGCACAAGATCTTCGACGGAATTATTCGGGAAGGAGAGTTTTTTGATGTCAGCGTGTGCAATCCCCCCTTCCATGCTTCACAAAACGAAGCACTCAAGAGCAGTCAGTTAAAGCTGAAAAACCTTGCGCGCAACCGGGGTGAGACAAAGCCCGGGGCTGCATCGCAAGCTCTGAACTTTGGTGGCCAGGAAGCGGAACTATGGTGCAAAGGCGGCGAACAGATGTTCCTTAAAAAAATGATAAAAGAGAGTCAGCTATTTGCAGCGCAATGCCGTTGGTTTACAAGCCTGGTTTCGAAAGCCGAGAACGTAAAGCCCTCCTCCAAACTGATGCGCAAGCTTGGGGCGACCGAGGTACGGGAAATCGAGATGAGGCAGGGGCAAAAGGTTACGAGAATATTGGCCTGGACATTCGCATAGGCTAATCAATTATGCCTTGGCCGACACTTCTCAGAACCTCGGGATCAATATGAATTTCAAACGCGATAGATGCTGCTTTAACAGCAAGCGCCACAAACAGGCCTGTTAGCATAATCCCGCACCAGGCAATGGCGATAGAGAGTACTTTTGAGGGTTTACGCAACGGACGCATGTCTCCGTAGCCAACGGTAAAGGCCGTTATAAACGCCCAGTAAAGCGCATCGAACCTTCCCCAGGACTCCAGGCGGCCAACAAACAATCCGAGAGCAATATATAGAAACACAGATCGAAAGTAGAATCGGGAGCGAGAAGTACGTTCCCCAAAGAAACAATTTAAAAAATGTAATCGAAAAATCCATAGTTTATCTGCTTTGGGTCAGGTTTTTTGGCTACACGTTTAAATCAAATCCAGCGCCGGACACGTGCCTTGTACGCAGTATATTCTGAACCGAAGCGCGCATCGAGAGCGCGTTCTTCCGGAATAATCTGAAATCGGGTTATATAGAGCGCAAACCCGATAGGGCCGAGCAATGCTCCGGGAGAGGAAAGAAAGACAGCCCAACCAATCAGCACTAGCACCATGCCCACGTACATGGGGTTACGCGTAACCTTGAATATTCCGGAAGCTACCAGCAGAGATGCCTTTTCCGGTCTGGTTGGGTTGATGGTAGTTTTCATTCGGCGAAAAGAGATAACGCCAACCAAACTTATGCAGCCGCCAAGTAGTGCGACTGAGGTGGCCGCAATGACTCGAATGGTGTCGTGAAATTGGAGTGGCGGTGTCACCAAATCCATGCCCCACATGATAAGCGCCGCAATAGCGGCAACTGCGGGAGGTGGGATTCTAAGCTCTAGTGACGACATGCTGGTGATATAACTCCTAGCGTTTTCTCGAACTATGTCATATCCGATGAACAAAGATAATACTTGGAATACGATGCCGGAGCCTCTATGAAACGTGTGATCATACCTAAAGCTGGAAGCAGCAGTGTACTGGCACTCAAGGAGTTTCCAAGCCTGGAGGTTGGGCCAGGTGAGGTGCGAATTTCGGTTAAAGCCTCGGGGCTGAATTTTGCCGATATTATGGCGCGCCAAGGTTTGTATCAGGATGCCCCAAGCTTTCCCTTTACGGCCGGTTATGAAGTGTCAGGTGTGATCGACTCCATTGGCGACGGTGTCGAAGAAAAGTGGTTGGGTAAGCCTGTAATGGCTTTGACCCGGTTTGGCGGCCATGCCTCCCAGGTAGTTGTTTCGCTCAACCAGATCTTCGAGAAACCAGGCCGGCTCTCCTACGCGCAAGCTGCAGCTATCCCCGTGAACTACCTGACCGCATGGCAAGCCCTTGTTATTTGCGGCGCACTGCAACCGGAAGATACAGTGTTGATTCACAATGTGGGAGGTGGAGTAGGCCTTGCCGCATTGGATATTGCACAACACATTGGTGCCACCACCATTGGGACAGCCAGCCCTGGAAAGCATGAATACTTATTGTCTCGCGGGCTTAACTACGCCATAGATTACCGAAATAGCGACTGGTACACAGAGCTGATGCACCTGACTGATGGCAAAGGCGCTGAGCTGATTCTTGACCCGTTGGGTGGAGAGAGCTGGCGTAAGAGTTACAAGGCGTTGCGTGCGTCCGGGCGCTTGGCGATGTTCGGAATATCGGCCGCATCTGGCAATGGCATTGGCAGCAAGTTGGCGCTGGCGAAAACCGCAGTGATGATGCCCATTTTCCACCCCATCAGTTTGATGAACGAAAACAAATCTGTATTCGGAATTAATATGGGGCGGCTTTGGCATGAGCCTGAAAAGATCCGTGTGTGGATGGGCAAAATCATAGCAGGCGTGGAGGAGGGTTGGATCAATCCCACCATCGCCGAGTCCTTCAGCTTTGAGGATGCCGCATTGGCCCACGACTACATCGAAAGCCGTGCCAATATAGGCAAGGTAGTGTTAACCCCCTAGCTGCGTTGGCAGCGCTGAAGCGTACCTGTGATCACAGGAGGGTGCCGGGATTATGCGCGCCCTTCCAGCTTGGACACCGCATTTGAAAGGTTCTCCCTGGCTTGGCGCTCACGTGCTTCCGGGAATATCCCGGACGTGTAAATCTGCGGGCGCTCCATAAATCCCCGGAGCACAGCGGCACGCTTCTTTCGGTAGATAAACGAAGGCACGAGCCGGTACTCCTTGCGAACCCCTTGCTCAAAAATCTCGTAGGTTTCCGGAGACGTTCCCAGAATCGAAAGATCAATATCCACAAGAATCGATTCGTCACGGGATTGGGTAGGTGCATCATGCTCGGTGACCATAATGAGCCTGTGAACACGATCGATTTCTTCAGCACTTGCGCCGGACTCTGCCAAAAACGAAGCTGCCCAATCGGCGCTTTCCAGTTCATTTTTGCTGGATAAAGGCTTGTAAATGGCATCGTGGAACCAGAATGCGAGCTCCACCTCTCGCGGGTGGTCAAGCAAGGCCGAGCAGTTATCCAAATGCCGAAGGCAGGCTGAGATATGCTCCAGCGTGTGGTAATGCCGGCCCTTCCCGGAATAGGCGGTGATCAGGGAATCATAGGTTTCCTGATGCGGGGCAAAGCCCCAGGTACCCATAAGTTGCGCCCACCGGTCATTATCCATTGTTGCCTCTTGAAAACTTTTTGCGCCAGGAACCAAGCGCCAGCTAAGCGCAGGGCTGCAAAGAAAACAGGAAAAGCCCGAACCAGACATTCGCTAATAAGATCAAAACCTTTATCGCATCTCTGGCAAATGACGGAATGTCTTTGGATTGGTAAAGATAGCCGATGACGACCCACTGAATAAATAGCCACGCATACGTGAGGTAGAGAAAACCCTTGTGGCATGCTGCATTGGGCGATGTGTAATAGGTGTAGAACCAAGCAAACGCAGTTCCTGTGACCATAATCAGGAAAGCCGCGGTAGAGAGCAGGTTTCGCCATTGTGGATAGTCGGTGCTTAATAGATTCTCTTTGACCTGCTTGAGTCCCATGGTCGCTCTCAGCGGCTGCCACGCCAAACCAACGCCCCTGCTGCAGCAAGCAACACCCAAGACCACACTGGCGCGTGTTCTGCCCACTCACGGGCTTCTGGCTGGGTTCCGATAACAGCTGCGGCAACCAGTGCTATCGCTGCAATCCCCCGGCGCCAGCGGCGGTCGCTTCTGAGCTGTTGTTCGCGGAGCAGTGCCAGCGTGTCCTGGTTCTGTTTCTCGGTGGGGCCGGCGCTGCGCAATTGCAGTAGAGCATCGTGAACCAGTTGGGGCATTTCAGGGGACTGTTCCAGCCATGAGGGCAGGTGGGTTTGCAGGGATTTTATCAGGCCGCTTGGGCCTATCCGCTTGCGCATCCAGCCTTCCAGGTAAGGTTGGGCCGTGCTCCAAAGATCCAGTTCCGGGTAAAGCTGGCGGCCAAGGCCCTCTACGTTCAGCAGGGTCTTTTGCAGTAGAACCAGCTGTGGCTGCACTTCCATGTTGAAGCGTCGCGCGGTCTGGAACAGGCGTAGCAGGAAGTGGCCGAAGGAAATGTCTTTCAGGGGCTTTTCAAAAATCGGTTCGCATACGGTGCGGATGGCCGCTTCGAATTCGTTTACCCTTGTATCTGGTGGTACCCAGCCAGATTGAATGTGAAGCTGCGCCACTTGCCGGTAATCCCGGCGGAAGAAGGCCAAAAGATTGCGCGCCAGGTAGCTTTGATCGTCCGGCGCCAGGGTGCCCACTATGCCAAAGTCGATGGCGATGTATTTCGGGTCTGCGGGGTTGGAAACGTCGACAAAAATGTTTCCCGGGTGCATATCGGCGTGGAAGAAGCTGTCCCGGAATACCTGGGTAAAGAAGATCTCGACGCCTTTTTCAGCCAGCACTTTCAGGTTTACGCCAGCCGCTTCCAGTGCGGGAACATCGGCAATGGGAATGCCGTAGATACGCTCCATTACCATCACGTTTTTGCGGGTGTAGTCCCAGTCGATAAACGGAATGTAGATCAGCGAGGAGCCTTCAAAGTTGCGGCGCAACTGGCTTGCGTTGGCCGCTTCCCGCTGCAGGTCCAGTTCGTCATGAATGGTGGAATCGTAGTCGGCCACCACTTCTACCGGGTGCAGTCGCTTGCCTTCTGTCCAGTATTTCTCCAGCAAGTTGGCCATCAGGTACATCAGAGCAAGGTCCTGCCGGATCACTTTCTCAATACCCGGACGCAGTACTTTCACCACAACATCCTGGCCGTTCAGCAGAGTAGCCGCATGAACCTGTGCAACGGAAGCCGAGGCCAGCGGGTCTGCGCTGAACTCTTTGAATAGCTCAGCTACCGGCGCTCCAAGAGACCCCTCAATAATGTTGCGGGCAACGTCGCTGGAGAAGGGCGGAACGCGGTCCTGAAGGGTCTTTAGGGATTCCGCCATATCGTCTGGTAACAAATCGCGGCGGGTGGAGAGTATTTGGCCGAACTTTACGAATACCGGGCCAAGCTCTTCAAGGGCCAGGCGCAGGCGATCACCGCGGCTAAGTTTTGGTTGCGGAAAAAGATGCCAGGGCGCCAGCAGAAAAAATACCTTCAGCGGTGCGGGAAGCTCCGCTATTGGTAAAAACGTGTCCAGCCGGTAGCGGCAGAATACCCAGGAAATGCGAATCAGGCGTTGCAGGCGGGTCACGGAGTCTCCGGTTTGTCAGTAGTGCCGCGGCTTTCAATCTGGCTTATGCGCGCTGCCAGGCGCTCGGTGCGCAGGTTCAGGGCGTCTATGTCTTCGAACGTGGCTTCCAGTTCGCGGCGGCCGGGCAGGGCGCGGCTTTCCTCATGCACATATTCTTCAATGTTTGCGTTCAGAGCGCCGAATGCCTGTCGGCTCCAGCTGACGGCGTTGCGAATACGCTTGCCGATGAAGTGAGCCGGCACGTCGCCTATGTGTCTTGCCATGGCCGCTTCCCAGTCCGGGTTCAGCTTGTCCAGCGCGCGTTGGAACTGGTGTGCCAGGGCGGTGTCACCGGTAACATTCAACTGGTTGTCGGTGAATACACGGTTGTCACCAGTGGCCAGAGCTGCGAAGGCCAGGGGCTTGCCACTGATTTCCAATGCGGGGTCTTCAACTGGTTGGCTACGCACCTGCACCTGATTGCCTGCCCTGTGCAGTGAACAGGTAAGAGAAATCGGGTGGGTAATGCGGAACTGTACTGGCCCTTCAAGAGAACCCAGCAGCGCCTGCTGGCCGGCGGGGTCCAGTTCAAGCGCGTGGTTCAGTGCCCGCTCGATTATGGCAGTTAGCGCCGTAAGCAGGGTCGGGCCGGGAAACATCAGGGTTTGGTTCCCACGTGCAGGGCAACAATACCGCCGGTCATGTTGTAGTACTTGCAGTTCACCATGCCCGCGTTTTCCATCATGCCTTTGAGCGTGTCCTGATCCGGGTGCATGCGGATGGATTCGGCCAGATACTTGTAGCTCTCGCTGTCGCCGGCGATGAGCTGGCCCATCAGAGGCAGGGCTGTAAACGAGTAGGTGTCATAAGCCTTGCTCAGCAGCGGGTTGGTGGGCTTGGAAAATTCCAGCACCATCAGCTTCCCGCCGGGCTTGAGCACTCGCATCATGTCCCGCAGAGCCTGATCCTTGTCGGTTACGTTACGCAGGCCAAAAGCAATGGATACGGCGTTGAAGCTGTTGTCCGGGAAGGGTAGGTGCTCTGCATCGGCTTGCACGTACTCAATGTTGCCGGCGTAGCCGCGATCGGTCAGGCGGCTGCGCCCAACCTGCAGCATGGAGGCATTGATGTCCGCGAGAACCACTTTGCCATCACGCCCAACCAGATCAGAGAACTTCATGGTGAGATCGCCGGTGCCACCGGCAATATCCAGAACCTGGTGCCCCGGGCGAACGCCGGAAAGTTCGATGGTAAAGCGCTTCCACAACCTGTGAACGCCCATGGACATAAGGTCGTTCATGAGGTCGTATTTGCCTGCGACGCTATGAAAAACCTCGGCTACCTGGCTGGCTTTCTGGCTCTTGGCCACATTGCGGAATCCGAAGTGTGTAACGTCGTCCTGGCTGTTGCCGGGACTGGTTGGCGTTTGTTGCTCGCTCATGGGGCATGTCCTGTCAGAATCTGAACCCCGTATTCTAACGCTTGACGGAGTTGCTACAAGGGTAGCTACACGTTTAATACCGCCTTACACTGTAAAACCGTTCAATTTTGAAGAGAAAACTGATTCATGTCCGTAATCGATGTACATCGCGCCCACACTCTTGATAAAGAACATGCTCGTGAAGCTGCAGAAGCGCTTGCCAAGGATCTTTCCAGCAAGTTTGAGCTCAATTACCAGTGGGAAGGTGATCAGCTCAAGTTCAAACGCTCGGGCGTTAAAGGGCACTTGAACATTACCAGCAACGACCTCAATGTGCGCCTGGAGCTGGGTATGCTGCTACGGCCTTTCAAATCAAGGATTGAACAGGAAATTCACAGCCAACTTGATCAGATTCTGAAGGCTTGATCGATCAAAGGTCACCCGGGAGCGCAAATGGCTCAGGGTGGCCGTTGAGAATGTTTTCCATAACCCGCTGTTCACGGGTTACCAGCCGCTCAATCAGCAAGTCCACCTTGTCCATTTTGCGAAATGCAGAGTAACCCCGATGCAGGAAGTTGTGCAGATCACTCAGGTCGGCCATTTCCGCGGGCGCTCGGCTCATAGCAAGCAGCCAGCCAAGGGTTCTGTTGCGCACATAACGATCCAGCTGCTGCCCCACATCGGCGACTAACACAACCTGCCTTCTGCGCTGTTCCAGTTTCTGGCTGGCACGGTAAACGTCACAGTAGTGTTCTGCGGTGACCAGGTGTGCAGGGATGCGGCGCTCATCAAGCAGTTCCGCCAGCTCAAGATCCAGTTGCTGGGTAATCAGGTTCAGCTCCACCAGTCCGGCGAGTACTTCAAGTTGTTGATCCGGCAGCCATTTGACTATTTTCGGGAACACCCGATCTATGTTGTCGTCGCGGCGGGTCATGCTCGTGGGTGCGTAAAGGTCAGTCAGCAGAAACTCCAGGCCTTCGTGATAGCCAGGGTGCTGATACAAATCCTGATGAGTCGCCTTCAGGCGTCCAGCCTGCCAGTCAGCGATAACAAATGTGTTATCGAGCAGCCGGTGATTCGTCTTGTGGAGGCGGAAATCGTGATATTCCAGCAAAAGTTTCTGCAGGCGGCTGGCGCTTTCTGAGCGCACGACTGTGCCAACAAGGCGCTCACGATACATGGTGCCAACTCCGGTGGTTCTGCTTAGAGGCGGACAGTTTACCGAAGGGGAGCTCTATGTGCAGCAAACCCGGCCAAGTGCCGGGCGCTGCATCATGAGCAGAGCTGTTTAGCCCTAGCCTTGAGCAACAGCGGCCAAAGACTCAAAACCCGGCAGCCACTCTTTGCTATCGAGAGTTACGAAGTGGCTGGGCGCGCCTGTTTCGATAATACGCATGGTGGTGGGGCTCTGCCGTGCGCTGGCAAGCATCGCCTGCCGATCCAGTATGCGGTCTACACCGGGAACCAGGAAGGTGCCGTGGCGCACGTGCTTGTACACGTTGGTGTCGGTGCGCTGCATCCAGTCCAGTATGTTCTCTATGTTGCGAACAATCGTCAGTTGGTCACGTGTAGAGTAAAACAAACTGGCCAGCAACTGCTTTTTACGCGGGTTCATTTTCCCGAAGAAGGATTGGCCGTAGGCAGACGCGGGTGCGTTGCTGATCAGGCGGATCAACCAGGGCCACATACCGTGGCTGACAGGCTCCAGAAGAGCAGATATTAAAGGGCTGATTTTGCCTTGGGGAAGTGCTGGTGCTTCAAGAACCACTTCAACGTTTTCGTAAAGCTCCGGGCGCTGTTTTATTGCCTCCAGCGTCACTGCTCCGCCCCGGGAATGGCCGTGAATGCGCACATTTCGGGTGCTGGGCAAGTTTGAAAGCGCCTGGTTCAAGATGCAGGCATCGTATTCAATGGTGCCTTCCAGGTGCTTGATCGGAACTTCCCATTCGGGGGTTTCCGGCGTTACGCCATTCACCGGGATGTGATAATTGCTGCACGTAAGCAGGATCAGTTCTGTTGTTGGTGCGTCATAGGTCTGAGTGAAGTAGCAATGATTTTCCAGAAAGCCATGAACGCCAATAACGGTATGTTCCGCCTCGCCACTGTGATTGCGAACAGACACTGCACCTTCGCCAACACGGTACACGCGCCCTGAGAACATCTCTGAATAGGCGCTGTCGATTGGTCTGATGAGCTTGCGAATGTGGCTTGCTTTCATACTGCATCTCCTCCCAGCACGGCAGTTGCCTGTTTTTAGAGTGTGGTCATTTGACCTTGGTTGTGCTGGTAACCTTGTTGTACATCGCTTCGCTCTGATCTTTATTGGCGCTGGTAACGCAGTTTTTGCATGCCTGCGGCCAATAGGCAGTCGAAACCTTATGCTAATAACTATTACACCAAGCCTTATAACCAGTATAGGGTGAAGGTATATATATGTGTAACATTTTGTAATCTTGGGTGCCGTGCAGCTTTGTGGAGCCAGTAGTGTATGTCTGGCACAATGTCCGACTCTGTGTTTTTCACTTCACCACTTCCGGGGATGTTCGGGTTTGAGTCACGAGCAAACGCACCTCATGCTGCCTGCGGATTCCGCCTGGCTGGCCTTGGAGTCCCCCAGGAACCCTATGACTATCACCGTCATGTTTCGGGTCGAAGGCCTGACTGCGCCCAGACTCCGGGAGTTTATGCAGGTTTACTGGATGGCGTGGGAGCGCTTCCGGTATATGCCGGTCAAACGTGCGCCA
>Ga0209075_1000290_pt1 | contig 47825 bp, 32 predicted proteins | sample Stecom2011_FD_187523 | JGI IMG/M metagenome (GOLD analysis project Ga0209075, IMG submission 187523) | Agricultural soil microbial communities from Utah to study Nitrogen management - Steer compost 2011 (SPAdes) (version 2) | ecosystem: Environmental > Terrestrial > Soil > Agricultural land...
TACTCCTAAAGATATGGCTTCCTTTCAAATAGAGATTCATGAAAATGATCTTTTAGAATCAATAGCATATGTAGATTCTGTAAAAAGTCCTACCTTTCCATTTGCAGCAATATGGAACACTAATTCTTCCTCAAGAGAAGGAGATGGTCTTATTATAGCTGTTTATAGAGATGGTAGCAATGATACACAAATATTAACAGAACCTACAAAAATTGCTACTGTTTATTTTGTCATGAATCCAGAAGGACCTTCTGATGTAATGATAAATTATGATTTGATAGTATCAGGATATAATAATGGTACAAATTTCTATGATGAAAGTATTTTTACCTTAAATCCTATAATTGTAGGTGATCCAAATTCAACACCTGATGCATCTCTTTCATCATTAGATATTACTGGAAATACAACTAATCAAATATATGATTTTAATGTTGATGCCGAAGAAATAGATGGTATTATTAAAAATCAAATTATGATATCATATCAAGATAGTATTAATGGATTGACTATTAATCCTATTTTCAACAAATCATCACTTGGAAGTAGTAACTATACAATAGAAGAAAGTAGACTAGATGGTAATAATTATTATAATGGTGACACCATAAAAATAGTAACAACAGATGGTGATGACAGTAAAACTTATATGATTGAAGTTTTTGTTGAAGAACCTGCAATTGAAACAGGGATAAATTTAAGCCTTCAAGCAGGAGATAGTGGAACTATTTCATTTAATAATGATTTAAAACGATATGAAATAGTTACCCCTTTTATTGAAACTGATATTAAAGTTCTTGCTAGTACAATTGATCCTAATGCGACTTTAAATCAAACAGAATTAAGCGTTATTGGTCTTAAACAAGAAGAGTGGACTGAACTAGGGGTATTTATTGTAACTGCAGAAGATGGAACAACTTATGAAGAATATCCAGTATTTGCAATGCGACAAAAAGGATCATCAAATGCCAATATTAAAATTGAAACAAATGAATTTCCTAATGGAATTGAACCGGAAGGTAATAATTTTATATTTAATTATGATGAAAATAAACAATCTATTAGTTTTAGAATTATAAAAGAACATATTGCTCAAAGTATTAGAGTAAGAGAGGTTGGCTCAAACTATACTAATTATACAGAGGGATTAATTACAAAAAACCAAATTCAAACAGGAACAACTTACTCATATGAAATTTTAGTAACTCCTGAAAGTGGGTTTGAAGATGAAATAGTTAAATATCAAGTTGATTTTATAATAGCTAAATCTTCAGATACATCTTTAAAAACCGGTAGTATAAAAGTTAAAGAAGATGGCTTTGATGAAATAGTTATAGATAATAATAATCTTTTATATATAATAAGTGATAATGATTCAAAACATGTAACTATTAGTATTGAAACGGATAGAAATAGGCAAATAAAGTTTGGTGATGGTTTATATCAAGATATTCAAGCAACTCATCAAATTGATGTTGCTAGTTTAAATTATGGTAATAACAATATTTATTTTACTATTAAAGCAGAAGATGGAACTACAGAGGAATATTATATAAATATTAAAAAACTATCAGAACAAGCTGAGATTGAAAGTTTAGTATTTAGAACAGATGATGGTCAAATTATTGCTAATAAAGATAATTTTAACTATATTTCATCTGAGAATAAATATGTATATAGATTTGATTATGGAGTATATAGTAATCCAAGTACATTAAAGCTAGATGTAACAACTTCACAGTTTTCAACTATTAGTGGTAGAAATTCTAATAATGCGGTTTACACCTTAGATTTTAGTGGTGTTTCTGAATTAACAAGAACCCAAAATATTGATATAATTGCTGAAAATGGAACAACAAAGAATTTTACTATTCAAATAGTTAGAAATGAAGCTGATAGTAATAATGAAGTAGTAGAAATTAATATTGGTGGTATACCATTTTCACAGTTTAAATCTGGAGATATCGATGTAGTTTATGACAAAGTTATTATTGATCCATTAGATACTTCTGAGACATTAAACTTTGAAATAAGAATACCAACAACTTCAAAAGCAACCGTGAAAATTGGTGATAGAACGTTTAACAGAAATGAAACAGGTCGTTACAATACAGGAATTGGTTTTACAATGGGTAAAGAGCAAGTTTTAAAAATTGTTGTAACTGCACAAAACGGACAAACTAATACTTTAACTATACCTTTTATTGTTGCGACAAATAATACTAAACTAAGTAATATTGAACTTTTAGGTACAAACTTTGTTTTTGACCCAAATGTTTTAGAATCAACTATTAATGTTAACTATAGTTTTGGAGAAAATATAACTATTAATGCAAAAGCAGAACACTCTAGTTCTAAAGTTTTTATTGATAGTGTTGAAAGAGAAACATATTCAAAAGTTTTAGGAACAAACAAAACAACAGTAAGAGTTTGGGTTTTAAGTCAAGCAGGCATAAAAGGCGAAGAATATGTTATAACTATTAATAGAAATCCTGCTTTAACAAATAATGACCTAGATTCATTCATACTTAAAAGCCGTAAAGGTGAAATAATTGATATTGGGTTTTTAAGTAGTCAAACATCATATTCAATTAGAATTGATGATAATGACGAATTATGGCCAATAACTTATTCAGCTAGCCTAGATCCAGCTCATAATTCTTATTTAAATAATAATAAAAATTTAAAAACACTTACTGATGTAGAATTTAATTCAAATAGTGGTGTAACTGGTCAAATTATTGTTGATGTATACTCTGAAGGTGGCATTAAGAAAACTTATACTATTAATGTATTAAAAGCTAATGATATTAAAGATTTTGAGTCAGTTACGATAAGTGGAATAGGTTTTACAACACAAACATTTACTAAAGACCAATTTATTAATAATGTATTAGATTTAGGTAGTATTTCATATAATGTTAGTCAATTAAATGTCTCATTTAATATGATTAGTGGGTCTAATTCGACAATTGAAGCAAGTTTTATTAAAAATGCAACTAGTGGAATTTGGGACTTAAATCAAACTGGTTCTAATGAAGAACAGTTTAGAGTAAAATCACAAGCTGGAAACTATAGCGAATATTTTACTATTAAAGTAAATCGCGAAGTTGCTAAAAGTGAAAATAAACTTAAAGAATTAGAAGTAGAAGTTAATGGTGAAAATATCTTAAGTGATTTTAATCCAAAAACAAATAGATATGACTTAAGAGTCGATCGTAATATTAGTGAAGTTAATATACTTGCAACACTTGCAAAAGATGATCGTTCCAAAGTAAATTCATCATTTAATTTAATTAATGAAGATACATTAAATAAATATTATTCTCACACTTTAGTATTAAGAAATCATATTGACTATGCTTCAACGGAATTTAAACTTGAAGTTGAAGCAGAAGATGGTTCAATAAATACCTACTATATTACAATCTGGCGCAGAAATGTTGAAATTGGAATAGAAGAAATTCAAATACTTAATGGAAGTTTAGTAATTTATGAAGGAACAGTTGATAATGTTCCTTATTTAGGCGAGTTTGATTATAGCGTTAATAATTTAACGATTATCATTACTCCTAAAGACAAATATACAAGAATTAGTTTATTAGGAAAAACTGCTCAAACAGCTAATGAATATGGTGTTGTTATTTTAAATCCTGAATTAACAGTCGGTGATAACATTATTAAAATTAGAGTTCAATCAGACTTAAAAGAATCAGAATATAGCAAAGATGCAGTAAGCCAAATAATTGAACTTGAATATAGAAAAAATGCAGCAAGTAATGTTGCAGAACTTGAAAGCTTAGAAGTAATTGTTAATGGTATAAATTTATTAAAAGACATTTTCTCAAGTGATAAATTATCATATAGTGGTGATTATTTAAGAGTCGATCGTACTTTTGAAAATGTTAGAATAAATGCTAAAGCTAAAAACAATGGACTAGTTACAGCATCAAACTTAGGAACTAAGTTTTTAAATGCTGGTCAAACAAATATATTTATAATAACTGTTGAATCAGAAAGTAAACAAAATTCAACAGAATATAAAGTGGAAATTGTTAGCAAAAACGATGTTAATAAAATTAATGATATTTTAGTTAATAATGAAAGTATTAACTTTATTGAAGGCGAATATGTTTATACATTAAGTGATGTAGAATATGATGTTAATACACTTCCTTTAAATGTTTTATTAGAAGATCAATATGCATCATATTATGTAAATGGAAATTTAAATGCTAAAACACTAAATTTATCATCTTATGGTAACAATAGTTTTGAAATTTATGGTGTTAGTGAATATGGAACTGAAAGTGAGTTATTATATACAATAAATATATACCGTAAAGAGCCATATATTAATACTGATATTGATTCTTTGATTATTACAGATGTTGATACTAATGAAGAGATTAGTTATGTTAAAAATGGTTCTAATTATACTATTGAATTACCAAGTGCAAGTAATATTAGTAATGTTAAAATTGATGTTTTCTTATTAAATGAAGATAAGCAAAAAATTAATTCAACTATTGATTTATCAAATATTACTTTATCATATACTGGTGATGGAACATTATATCAAGAAATTTCTTTTGAGATTTTAGCAGAAGATAATAATAAACAAACATATACTGTCTTATTTACAAAAGACATTATTTTAAGTGGCAATAGTAATTTAGAAAATGTTATTATTAAAGATCGTGATAATAATATTGTTTTATTTTCAATTAATGATTTATTAAATAATAATGAGGTTACAATTGACCTAGCATATAAATATGACCTTTTAAATATAGAAATTATTTCTGAACATGAAGGGGCAAATGTATCTCCTAATAAAGTAAATAGTATTAACTTAAATGTCGGTGAAAATATTTTTGATTTTTCTATTAGATCACAAGATGGAATAAATACTAACAACTACATTATTACAATAAATCGTGATGTAGCATCAACTAATAATAAACTAAAAGAAATTAGTATTGTTGATACTATAAATAACGAAAACTATTTATTAGGTTTAGATGATAAAGATGCACTTCTTACATTTGATTCAAATAATAATATATATGTCTTTAATTTGGGATTAGAATATTTAAATTTAAATTATCGAAACTTATATGTTGGCTATGAAAAAATGGAAGATGTTCAAACCGTGGATAAAGAAAATCTATCAACATTTACGCTATCAAGAGGTGAAAATATCTTTGTTTTAACAACTAGAGCTGAAGATAAAAATATTAAACCATATACATATACAATTGTAATAAATGTTAAAAACACTGAAAATAGTTTAGATTCTTTATTTGTTAATAATGAAGAAATTACTATTGATAGTAATGATTTAACATATGTTACAGAAAATAAAAAAGTAGATATAAAAGCTATCCCTGAATTTGATGATGGTTATATTTTAGTAAAAGATGAACTAAATAATATAATTAATAGTGAGTATAGTTTAGTTGATGATATTGATAATAACTTTGTTATTGAAGTTTATAATGAGTTTGGAGATATGGTCGAGGAATATAATTTAACTATTAATCGAATTCCTTCAAGCAATATTGATTTTAATGATATAAAAATTATTGACAATTTAAATATTAATCATTTAAATAATTTTGATTTTAATATTTATGAATATAATATTGAAGTTTCATCAGAAGTTGAATATGTTATATTAAGTGCTAATATCCATGAGGATGCAACAGCAACTAACTTAGGTCGTCATAATGTTAAATTAGATGAAACTATTGAGATTTTGTTTAAAGTTACAGCAGAAGATGGAACAGAATCAGCTGAATATATTTTCAATATTACAAAGAGATCTCTTTCAAACAATAATAAATTAAATAATATATCAATTAAAGATCCAAAAGATAGCAGCATATTATTGTTAGGAGATAGTATTTATAAACCATTAAATATCTTTGATAAAAATAAGGAAACATATACAATCAATCTAGATCAATCATATAGTGGTGAACTTTTAGTTATTGAATTTGAAAAAGGTGATATTTATCAAAATGTAAATATAAATACTCCTTATCCTTTAGAACTTGGCTTTGGATTAAATAGAGTTTCAATAATAGTTACCCCTGAAGATAGTAAAAATACGGAAGTATTTAGATATATAATTGAAATTAATGTGTTAAATCTTGAAAATAGTTTAAAAGATTTAAAAATAAATAATAATTCAATTAAAGATATTTCTAATACTACTTTAGTATATGAAACTGAAAGTAAAAATGTAAATATAATTGGTATACCTAAATTTGATGATGGTAGAGTTGTTATTTTAGATAACAATAATAATGAAATTAACAGTACTAATTTAATTGATGGTACTAATGATTTTAAAGTTATTGTTTATAACGTTTTAGATGAAAAAGTAGAAGAATATACATTGCTTATAAATAGAATCCCATATAGTGATTCAAGCTTTAATGCAACATTAATGGGAAATGATAATATTGACTATTTAAACTTAGATGGAAATATAATTTATGTTCCAAGTGAAGTTTATGAAGTTAGATTAGAAATATTTACAAATAATGAATTTGCAACTACTATAGGCGAAGGCATATATCAATTAGAAGCAGGTAAAATAATTGAAATACCATTTACAGTTACTGCTGAAAATGGTATAGATATTAAAACCTATGTTTTAGAAGTATTTAGAAATTATAATAGTGAAAATAGATTACAATCTTTAGAAATAGAAACAAATATGCAAACTTTATATGAAAGTTTTGGTATTGTTGATATTAATAATCTTACATATCAATTAAATGAAGAACATCAATATGTAATATTTACGCATCAACCAAACTATGGTCAAACTGTTGAGTTATTAGATGCTTCTTTAAGTGATCTTGAATTTAATGAAGAAATTATTTTGAATAATGGATTAAACAAATTTATAATTAATATTACTCCAGAAGAACCAAATGAAAATATTTATACAATTGAAATAGAAATAACGGTATTAAATAGTAATGTTTCATTAAAAGAATTATTAGTTGATGGTATTGACAAACTAGACTTAAAAGATGAAAATAACGTAATTAAACTACCGGCAGTTGATAGTTTAACTAATGAAATTACTGTTAAACCAATTTTAGAAGAAAATACATTTGCAACATATAAAATTAATAATATAGATGTAGAAGAATTAACATTAAAGTTAAAACCAGGTCTTAACAAAGCAAATGTTGTTATAACATCACAGGACGGATCTAATACTGTTACTTATATTGTTGAGGTAGAACAATTATTAGAAGCAGAAAACACCCTTGAATTATTAGAAATTATTAATAATAATAACGATGTTTTACTAGGTGAAAGTGGTAATAGTATTGATTTAATATTTGACCCATTAACTAATGAATATCATTTAGTTGTTAATGAGGATACTGATTCAATAAGAATTAACTATAATAAAGCAACACCTAAGCAAAAAGTTTTAGGACCGGTTAATGAAGATATTATTATTAACCATGGTATTAATGATCCGATTGTTATTTTAGTAACAGCAGAAAATGGTGATAGTTTTGAATATATTGTTAATGTATTAAAACAATATAATGAAATATATATTGATGAAATATTAATTGACGGTGTTAATGAGTATGTAGAAGATATTTATACGTATGAATTAGGTAGTGTTTTATATGAAAAAAACAGTTTAGAAGTTAATCCAGTTTTATTAAACTATACTACGTATGTTATTTATGATAATGATAATAATATAGTATTAGATAATAATGTTAATTTAGAAGTTGGATTAAATAAATTTACTGTGGAATTAAAGTCAGAAAATGAAGAAAACAGTCAAATAATTACCTTTAATATTGAAAGATTAGAAAGCAGTAATGCTGATATTTTAGATGTATTATTAATTGATGTTGTTACAAGTGATAATAGAATTTATTTTGATCCACAAATAAAGACTTATAGCGTATCATTCCCACATACAACTGAAAATGTAAGACTAGATATTAAATCACATGAATTAAGTACAATCTTTATTGATAATATTAAAAATACTAATAAAACTAAAACATATAAATTAGATGAAAATCAAGCAACCACTATTGAGTTTTATGCGGTTGCTGCTGATGGTACAGTAGGTGAAACATATAAGGTTAATGTCTTTAAGCGTAGTAAAGAAGACACTAGTTTAAGTAATGATACAACACTAACAAATATTACTTTAGAAGTACCGATAAATCAAATTGATATTGGATTTAGACCAGATAAGTTTATGTATGAAGTAGTTATACCTTATAAATATGAAGAAGTATATGTAAAAGGTCATACAAGACACAATGGAGCGAACATTCCTAATGAAGGTGCTTATTATATTGCTGAAGAAGGGAATACTACTGTAAGATTTAGAGTAGTTGCTGAAGATGGTACGGTTGCTAACCAAGAGTATGTAGTAAAAATTAGAAGAGAAAAACCTAATAATGATACAACCTTAAATGACTTAATAATTAAGGATATGGACAATAATATCTTAGAGTTAAATCAGCCATTTAATAAAGATATAAGAAGCTATAGTATTAAATTAGATAAAGATAGCTCCATTAATTTAGTTTATGTTGATGCTATATTAAATGATAGTGAAACTCAAAAACTTTATAGTCCTTATGAAGTGTTACTTGATGCGGATTTAAATGGCAGATATAATACTTTAATAACTGTTACGGTAGAAGCAGAAAACGGGGAGATTGGAACTTATCAAGTTTATGTGTTACATGATCTTGATTTTGATGATGTTATTGGTGTTAAAGATATATCATTAATTGGTGATGATGATATTTCATACTTTGGATTAGAGTTTATGAATAACCAGTATGAATACACTGTTGATCATATTCCATATTACGTTGAATCAACAAGATTAATTATTCAAACAGTTGGTAATGGTATTGTTGAGTTTTATGATGAAAATGGAGATGTATTGTTAGAAAACACGATATCTTTTGGAAAAGATAATGATCGAATAGTTTATCGTTTTAAAATTACATCAGGTAATTCTAATCGTTCATCAAAGATGTATGAAATTGAAGTTATAAGATTAAAGGCTGATAGTAATACATATTTATCAACAATTGAAGTTAATGGCGTTGAAATAAAAGGCTTTAATAAAGATATATATGAATATGATTATATTCACCCATTACAATTTGAATCATATGTTGAAGTTAAAGGTTTAGCTGAGAGTGATAAAAGTATTGTAAGAGGTAATAATGTTTATGAATTATTTGAAGGACAAGTAAGAAGAGTAGAACTTACAGTTATTGCTGAAGATGGAAGTACAACAACTTACTTTGTTAATGTTAAATATGTAAGTTCTAATGCCCTACTAGGAGGTTTAACAATTGATCAAATAATCGGTGAAGTTGAATATGAACAGACTGTTATTCCTTTAGATGAAAATGAATTATATTACTCATTTATTATTAGTAGAGAAACCGATTCAATTAGAATAAATGCAGCAGCTAAAGATTTAGGTGGTGCATCAGTTACTGGTTCTGGAAAATATACATTTAGTACTGACTTAATGGAACGCACCTTTGAAATTATTGTTACAAGTGGTGATGGAACAGAAAGTTTAACTTACTACATTACAATAATTAGAGATAATAGTTTAAGTAGTTTAAAAGAAATAGCTTCATTAATAATTAACGATCAAGTAGTTAAAAAAAATGGCGATGATTATATTTATGAATATAAATTGTCAAATGGTAGTGATACTGTTAAATTGAATGCTATCGCCAATTCAAATGCTAAAGTCTCAATAAATGATGAAGCATTTGAAAGTAACATAGGTGAAATTGTATTAACCAATGTTAATGAAAGCCAAGTTGTAAGAATTAGTGTTCAAGCTGAAGATGGAACTGTAGAAAACTTTATGGTTGTTATTAACAAGGAAGCTGAACCAAGCATGTTATTAACCATTTTATTAATTTTAAGTATAATCTTATGGGTAATTACAGCAATGATATTAATATTTAGAAAAAATAGAAATATTAATAAAAAGAATAAAGATCAAGTAATCTTTTAGGAAGGGTAAAAGACGATGACAAATTTACAAAAAACTTTAATAAGTTTCGGTTCAATAATCATTATTGCAATCTTACTATACTTAGGTGTCAATTGGTATTTAAAGAGCCGAAAGAAAATGCAAAAAAACAAAATGTTGACCCTTAATTTAGTAATAAAATATAAAACTTTTATTGATTATTTAAATTATCAAACTGAAAGAAAACAAGATTATTACTTAATCTTAGTAAAAATAAACAATTTAGATATTCTTGAACAAAAATATAATAATACTGTCGTAAGAAATTATTTAACAGATGTTGCTAAAGAATTAAGTGTTTATTTACCGTTAGGGGGTAAAATTGCTCAAACAAATAATCGCGATACTTTCATTATTTATTATCCAGATGTCTTAAAAGATGAAATAAATCTTGGCGAGCGATTTAAAACGCTCGCTGAGAAAACTTATCATCAAACAGGCATTCATATTAAAAAAACGAGCAGTATTGCTATTAATAATGATTCTAATATTAGAAACCTTTATAGTGCATTAATGGCTTCTGTAAGAAACTTAGGTGAAGTTACTTTATTTAATGGTAATAATCATCAACTTAATGATGATTTTATTAAATTAGCAAATAGTTTAAAAGAACTTGATATAAGATTAAACAGTTTTGATGTTAAGACCATTAAAGTTGATAAATTAAATGAAGTATATAATAACATAAGCATTAATAATTTAAGTTTTAAGGCCTTTTTAGATAATTTAGTAGTCAAAGATCAAGCTTGGCTTAATATGTATTTAATCGATTATATATTATCGGAATTATATAATAATAATATTTATGCAAACATATCAATTCCAGTATTACTATCAACCTTAGAAAAGGATGAGTTTATTAATTACTTAGAAACAATTATTAAAGCTAATCAATTTAAGTTTGAACAGGCAATTTTATCAGTTCATGTTGATGGTGCAACTGATGAAGATAGTGTTATTAAAAATTTATTAACATTAAATAATTTAGATGTAAAAATAGCGTTAGTAATTAACGATATTAATCAAAATACTTATAATGATATTCAAAAATATCATATTAAAAGAATTGAAATAAAAGATGATTTAATGAATCACCCATTAATAGCAGAATTACTATATTTTGCTAAGGTAAATCATTTAGAAGTATTGTATAAAACTAAACAAACGAATTTAGATGAGGCTTCTTTAAATGTAAGTCATATTACAAGCAATTTAATTGAATTTAAGGAAGTTAGAAAGAAAAGAGGTAGAAAATAATGGAACATTTCTCCAACTGGGTTGTTGAATTTTTTAAGGAGTTCTTTTTAAATATATGGCATTTAATTAGAACTTTCTTTATTGGATTATATAATCTTTTAATTGGATATCCAATTGATTATTACAATCATTTAAGGTTAAGGTCAGCAGATTTTAATTTTGTTGATTGGACTTTAACGGTTGTTTTTATCGTTATTTTCCTCTTTTTAATATTGATGGTTTGGTTAGTAATTGCACAATTAATTAAAAGATATTTTCGTTTTTCAAAAATTGAATTTGACAAGTTAACTTTATTAAATCAAATGAATATGTTAGAACGACAAATAAGAAACTCAAATGTTATAAATATTGAATCACCTAAACTTAATCAAGTTGAGACTAAAAAGAATCAAAGATCTTCACAAGGGTCTAGATTTACTAAACTTAATTTAATTGATGAAAAATATAAATATAGTATGTTACCAACTTTAATGACAGAAAAAGATCGTCTGTCATTAAACGAAATAGTAACGCATTTTATTAATTATGCTAGTTATCATCATAATCTATATTATAGTGAAAAAATAGCAAGTATATTTATTGCCGGGCTTGCTACATCAAAAATATTAATTTTGGAAGGTATTAGTGGGACTGGGAAAACAAGTCTTCCATATGTATTTGGGAAGTTTATTAATAATGATTCGAAAATTATCTCTGTTCAGCCTTCTTGGCGTGATCGTTATGAAATGATGGGTTATTATAATGAATTTACGAAAAAGTTTAATGAAACTGAATTTCTAACAAGTATTTATGAAGCTACTTTTAGAAACGATATTAATATTATCGTTCTTGATGAGATGAACTTAGCTCGTGTTGAATACTATTTTGCTGATTTTTTATCCCTTTTAGAACTACCTAATAGTGATGAGTGGTTAATAGAAGTTGTTCCAAATCAGTTAATTGGAGATCCAATCAATTTAAAAGAAGGAAAAATTAAGATACCTGAAAATATTTGGTTTATTGGAACAGCTAATAATGATGATTCTACCTTTGGAATTACTGATAAAGTTTATGATAGAGCAAGTTCGATTGTTATGAATGAAAAAGCAGTTGAATTTGAAGGTAAACCTTTTGAAAATGTTAATATTTCATATGAATATATTAATGATTTATTTATTAAAGCTAATCAAAAGTATGAAATTTCTAATGAGGTCATGAAGGGGTTGGAAAAATTAGATGATTATATTTCTAATACATTCCAAATTACCTTTGGTAATAGAATTATGAATCAAGTAAAAACTTTTATTCCAGTTTATGTAGCTTGTGGTAGAAGTGAACTTGAAGGTATTGACTATTTAATTGCAAGAAAAATTATTAGAAAGTTTGAAACTTTAAACTTACCCTTTTTAAAGCGTGAATTAGAAGAGTTAGTTAAATTATTTGATTCATTATTTGGTAAAGACAAATTAGTAGAATCTAAAAATATGGTCATTAAGTTTATTAATCAAATATAATAAGGAATGATTAAATGGATAAAAATAAAAAAATTGAATTATTTAAAGAAAACCTTTTTAGTAGAATGGAGTTTGTTTACAAAGATTTATTAATACCTGAAGTATTTCTTGCTTCTACTAAAGAGGGTAAAAACTTAAGAAAGCAACTAGATAAAACTGAATATAAAAAATTTGATGAAGACTGGATTGTAAGTATTGAGTCATTTTTTCCTTCCTTAAATCAAATTATTAGAAATGTTAAAAATACATTAAAGTATGAAGAAGAAATTTTACCAATTGAAAGAACTAGAAGAACTAATCCAGAATCAATAAGACATTTATTAAGAAATACCAGATACATTAATGAAATTAATGAAAATGATGAGGTTGTTCCTGGACGCATTTTAAATGCGGTTAGTGAAATTGATTATGGTATTTATGAAAACCGCTTTATAATGACTTTAATTGATCGATTATATAATTATTTATATGAAAGATTGGAAACTATAAAAAGAAATATCCATGGTTTTAAAGAAACTAAGGTTGCTATTAATAACAATTTTAAAATTAATAACACTGATATAAATTTTAAGGTAGAATTAGATACTAAAGAAGCTTTTGATTCAAGTGATATTGACTTAGATAATAAAAGAATTTATGATAGAACAAATGAAGCTTTTAAAATAGTATCAAGAATGTATCATAGTAACTTTATGCAAACAATGAGTAAATATAAAAAAGTTAAACCTCCAATTTTAAAAACACAAATTATTTTAAAAAACCCTGACTTTAGAAATGCTTATATGTTATGGTTGTTTTTAGATAAATTAAATACGCTTGATTATACATTAGAAACTGATTATGCTGAGAAAAAGATAGATCATGAATACTTAGATAATATTGATAAAAGTTTAATGATGTTATTTTCATCAATTTATGTAAATAGCAATTTAAGTAAAGAATTATTGGAACAAGATTTATCGTTTAAAAGTATAAAACCTGTTAAAAGTAGTCTTGATGGATATACTAATAATTTAAGTGTTAAAATCCCTGAATTTGAGCTTGAGAGTAATTTGGCGACTGAATATCATTTAGAACGAGCTCGTAATTTATTTGGTAGAAAACATTCTGAAAACGTTAAAATAAATGATGAAAGTAAAAATAATTTAAAACAAGTTTTATTAGATCAATATTCAATAGCTGATCAAATTTTTAACTCATATTTTAATATTGATCAGGATGATGATATTTTTGAAAAACTATTAACATATCAACATCCAGTTAAAAAGTATAATCAAGCATTTGATAAATACTTAATTACTAAAGCGGCAAGACAAGTAAAAGAAAAATTATATTTAGATTCAATTATTTTAGAAGATAAATGGGCTAATATTTTAATTGAACTTCAAGAAGAAGCAATTAGATCAGTTAAAGAACATGGTGATAAGTTTACAAATACTAAGATTGAGGAAATGGACAAAGAATTTAATCGTGAAATTAAAAAAATCAGTCAAGAAGAAACAGCTAAAACTAAACGTGCAATTCAAAATCAAAGAAAAGCTAATAATGAAACAATTAGAAACTTAAGAAAGAAATATAACGATGAGATTAGAGCATATCGGAAAGAACAAAATGAAAGATTGCGTTTAGAAAAGGCAAAAATTGATGAAAAACGTAAATTAGAGCAAGCAAAAATTAAAGAAAAAGCTAAAAAAGCAAGAGAAAAAGAGCTAGCTAAACTAAGATTAGTTCGAAATAAAAAGAAAAAAGATCTAAATAGTAAAAGAGTTGAAGATAAAAAACAAATAAGAACTAATACAACCGAAAAAATACAAGATTACCGAAATAAATAATAAAACTGTTTAATTATTGTCAATATTTATGGGCTAAATATGTTAAAACCCTAATAATATTGACAATAATTAACAAAGATTGTATAATTTAATTAATCATTTTATTTAAAATGACAAAAGGAGAAGACGAAGGAATGGACGAACACAGTCAGAGGAAGACTGAAACAACTCATAAACTTCTATTAATAAATAAAAACTGTGGCATTTTTTTAAATGTCTTTTTTTGTTATATAAAGGAGAATATTAAATGAATATAGGCTTAAGTTTGGGCTTAGTATTATTATTAATACTAATTAATGCATATTTTGCTGGTAGTGAAGCAGCTTTAGTCGCTGCAAACGAATTAAAAGTAAAAAGTCATGCCCATAAAAATCCAAAGGCAAAACTAACATTAAAATATATTAATGATTCAACAAACTTCTTATCAACAATTCAAGTTGGTATTACATTTATAGGCTTTTTAAACGGGTTTTTAGCTGCCGAATCATTCACAATGCCAATCTTACGATTACTAGGAGAATCATTTGTAGATTCAGCAATTTGGGCTGGTGTAGTTAGAATTTTAATTACTTTAATATTAACTTATGTACAAGTTGTATTCGGTGAATTAGTACCTAAAAAGATAGCTATTCAAAATCCTGAAAAATTTATCTATATGACAATTGGCTCTTTAAATGTTATTAATAAAATTATGCATCCATTAGTTTGGTTATTTACAAAATCATCAGATGGTGTAGGTAAAGTATTAGGATTAGAAGATGAAAAAGAAGAGTTAACAGAAGAAGAGTTAAGAATGATTGTTACAGGTAGCGGGGTTGCTATTAAAGAGCAAGAAAAAGAAATGTTTGAACGTATTTTAAACTTTGATGATCAAGAAGTAAAAGACGTTATGACACATCGTACTGAAATGATAGCTTTTAATATTGAAGATAGTTATGAAAGTTTAATAAAACTAATCAAAACCGAACAATTTTCAAGAATACCTGTTTATAATGATAGTTTAGATAATATTTTAGGTATATTATATACAAAAGATATTATTACTAAAAATATTACAAAACAAAACTTTTTGATTAAAAAGATTATTAGAAAACCAATCTATATACCAGAAAGTATGAAAACTAGTGCCTTATTCAAGCAAATGCAAAAATCAAAAACACATATTGCAATAGTAGTTGATGAGTTTGGTGGTGTTTCAGGATTAGTTACAATGGAAGATATATTAGAAGAGATATTTGGTAACATATTTGATGAATATGATGATGTTATCGAGGAAGTAGTACAAATAGGTGAAAATGTTTATATTATTGATGGCCTAGCAAGTATTGATAATGTCGAAGATATTATTAAAGGGGGCTTACCAGTTGATGATTACGATACATTAAGCGGATTTACTTTAGATCAATTAGGAAGACTTCCAGAAGAAAACGAACAAATTAAGTTCACATACAATAATTTTTTATATGAAGTTGTTAAGTATGATGATAATATTATTGAAACTATTAAAGCTACTAAGCAAATAGTTGAAGAAGAAGAAGAGGAATTATAATGGAATTAACTATTATTATATTGATGATATTGGCTGGAATGATTTATTTTAGTTTAATTATTGCTAATAAATTAAATATTGAAGATAAAGAAGCAGAATATAAGATTAATATTAGTAATTTCTTTGCTCTTATCACAGTTTTTGCTTTTTATTCAAGCCAGTTATTAGACTTTATTGAAATTAAGATTGAAAATGAATTATTAAGTATTGTATTACTTCTTTACTTTGGTAGTATAGTATTTATAGTAATAACTTATATTCCGATCTTATTTTTAGTGAAAAAGAATCCAAAATTAACATTAAAGATCTTTAAACCATTTAGTTTTATAGCTAAAATATTATTTTATCCAATTACTTTTGTATTTAATTTCTTAAAAAATCTTGTTAGCCCAAAAGTTGATGAACAAATGTCTGAAGGCGAGTTTTTAGAAATAATTGATATCGCAGAAGAACATGATGGTATTACTAAAAACGAATCTAAATTAATTAAAAACGTATTAAGATTTCATGATTTAAAAGTTACAGATATATTTACCCCAAGAATTGATGTTATTGCGGTTGATAAAACCACAAAACCTGAAGAAATATTAGATATATTTATTAAATCAGGATATTCAAGATTACCTGTTTATGATGAAGATATCGATAATGTTATTGGGATAATTAACTATAAAGATTTATATGGTAAAGTAATTTATAAGAATGAACCAATAAACAAAATTTTACAAATTCCAGTTGAAATTACTGAGTATATGGAAATTGCTGATTTACTAAGTTTACTAAAACTAAACAAAGCACATATGGCAATTGTTAAAGACGAATTTGGTGGTACAATTGGTATTGTAACTATGGAAGATATTTTAGAAGAATTAGTTGGCGATATTTGGGATGAGCACGATATTGTTTTAGAAAACATTAAACCATTAAATGGTAACAGATATTTAGTTTTAGGTCAAACTTATTTAGATGATTTTACTGAAACACTAGATTTAGAAGAAATTGAGGATGAAGATAACTCAACTATTAATGGTTGGGTCTTGTCAAACTTAGGTAAAATGGCTGTAAAAGGCGATAAATTCACTTATAATAACTTAGAAGTAGTTGTTACTAAAGTAAGTGATAAACAAGTTTTAGAAGTAGAAATAAAAGTTTTAGAACAATAAAAATAAAAGGTACTTAGAACCAACTAAGTACCTTTTTTATGTAAAAATATAAACAAAAAGACCGATTGCTCGGTCTTAATCTTTTGAAAAATTATTTAATTAATTCTAAAGCTTTCTTATATACTTTTGTATATGATCCATCTTTCATTGAAACTCCAGTAATATTGTCGATGTATCCATTTTCATCAACAGAAACAGCATCTGGTCCATTTTCTAATATGAATGCTTCAATTGCAGCTGCTTGTTCATACCATTCTTTATCAATTGCACTAGCAACTTTCATACCATATTCTTCTTTTAATTCTTTTTTAGATTTTTCATTCCAAGTAAATCCAGTTACAACACCTTCTTCATCTTTTACTGAAGTTGATTGAACAACATCTAAGAATATTTCAACAACTTTGCCTTTATCATTTGTTGTAACTTCAACCCATGTAAATTGTGGTCCATTTTGATTTGTATATCCAAATTCAAAAGCTATAACTTTGTTTGCTTTTGCATTTTCTAAAGCTTCTTTAGCTAATTTTGTATAACCGCCATCTTTAACTGATACGCCAGTAACATTATCGATATAACCTTCTCCATCAACAGTAACAGCATCTGGTCCATTTTCTAACATAAATGCCTCTAAAGCTTCAGCTTGTTCATACCATTCTTTATCAATTTCACTAATTGGTTTCATACCATATTCTTCTTTTAACTCTTTTTTAGTTTTTTCGTTCCAAATGAATTTGCCTTCAACAACTTTACCTTGTCTAGCATCAATATAGTATGATTTTAGTTCACCATCTTCAATTTCAACTTTAACTGTTGTATACATTGGAACGCCATAATTTAGGCTTAATTCAAATGCAGTAAATTCTCCGTCGACTGCAAATTCTTTCTCTCCACAGCTCACTAAAATAACGCTCATAATAGCAAGCGCGATCACGCTAAAAATCTTTTTCATATTAAATTCCTCCCTGTTATTTTTCTACCTCAATTATATAGTATTGTCAAATAATATGCAATATCTTTTTAGAATTAACTTTTTGAAAACGTTTTAATCTCATTATTGCCAAGTTTTATAAAAATATGGTAAAATAGTATAGATAAGAAAGGTGATTATAAATGGACAATATAAATAATAATAATAGACAAAAATATATTCGTAATTTTTCTATCATTGCCCATATTGATCATGGTAAATCCACATTAGCTGATAGGCTCTTGCAAAGTACAAATACTGTAACTGAAAGAGAAATGAAAACACAAATGTTAGATTCTATGGATCTAGAAAGAGAACGTGGAATTACTATTAAATTAAATGCTGCAAGAATGGAATATAAAGCTAAAGATGGTAATACCTATATAATGAATTTAATAGATACACCCGGCCACGTCGACTTTACTTATGAAGTATCAAGGTCACTTGCTGCTTGTGAAGGAGCAATTTTAGTAGTAGATGCTGTTCAAGGTATACAAGCTCAAACGCTTGCTAATGTGTATTTAGCATTAGATAATAACTTAGATTTAGTACCTGTTATTAATAAAATTGATCTTCCAGTTGCTGATCCTGACCGTGTTAAACAAGAAGTTGAAGATATAATAGGTATTGATGCTCAAGACGCTGTGCTTGCATCAGCAAAAGAAGGAATAGGAATTGAAGAAATATTAGAAAAGATTGTAACAGATATTCCAGCACCAAGTGGTGATTACAATAAACCTTTAAAAGCCTTGGTTTTTGATTCACTATTTGACCAATATCGTGGAGTTATTCCTTCAATTAGAGTTATTGACGGTTCAATTAAAAAAGGCGATGAAATTAAATTTATGGCTTCAAAAGCAAAATATGAAGTTATTGAAGTAGGAGTATTTAAACCAGAGATGACACCAGTAAAGGAATTATTACCTGGTGATGTTGGTTATTTTACTGCTGCAATTAAATCAATTGATACAGTTGGTGTTGGTGATACGGTAACTCATGTTTTAAATCAAACAGCAGAAGCACTACCTGGATACCGTAAAATGAATCCAGTTGTTTTTAGTGGGCTTTACCCAATTGAAAGTAAAGATTATAATGCATTAAAAGATGCATTAGATAAATTAAAATTAAATGATGCCTCACTTGATTATGAGCCTGAATCATCTCAAGCATTAGGTTTTGGATTTAGAACCGGATTTTTCGGATTACTTCATATGGAAATTATTCAAGAGCGAATTAGAAGAGAATTTGATATCGAACTATTAGCTACCGCTCCATCAGTAATTTATAAAATAACTACAACCGATGGGAAAGAATTAAAAATAGATAATCCATATATGCTACCAGAGATGCAAAAAGTTGAAAAGATTGAAGAACCATATGTTAAAGCTGTCTTAATGGCCCCTAGTGACTATGTTGGTGCTATTATGGAGTTATGTCAGTCTAAACGTGGAATTTTTCAAGATATGGTTTATGTTGATTCAAATCGTGTTCAAATTACATATGAACTACCTTTATCTGAAATCGTCTATGACTTTTTTGATAAATTAAAATCAACAACTAAAGGTTATGCAACTTTTGATTATGAAATATCAGATTATCGTGAATCAAAACTACAAAAAATGGATATCTTAATTAATGGTGAAGTTGTTGATGCTTTATCTGTTATTGTTCATAGAGATTTTGCATATAGAAGAGGTCGTGCCGTTGTTGAAAAATTAAAAGATTTAATACCAAGACAACAATTTGAAGTCCCTATTCAAGCAGCTTTAGGTGGTAAAATTATTGCAAGATCAACAGTTAGAGCTGTTAGAAAAGATGTTATTGCTAAATGTTATGGTGGCGATATCACTAGAAAGAAAAAACTATTAGAACGTCAAAAAGAAGGTAAGAAACGAATGAAATCAGTTGGTAGTGTTGAAGTACCACAAGAAGCATTTCTTGCAATTCTTTCAAACTCAGAAGATTAAAAGGCTTAAGCCTTTTTCTTTTTATTATAATTATCATAATTTTATAGTATAATAAAACTAATCGATAAGGAGAAAATAATGTTAGGATTATATATAAATATCCCCTTTTACAACTATATTAGTAATGAGTTTAGTAATGAATTATTATTAAACCCTTCTGAGGATGAAATAAATAACTATATAGATCATTTAATTAAAGAAATTAAAGGCTATAGTATTTTTTTCCCACGCATTAAAACAATCTATATCGGTGGTGGTGTTCCATCAATTTTAAATAGTAATCAATTATTAAAACTTCTAAAATATTTAGAAATTTTAAGTCCAGTTGAGTTTACATTTGAAGTTGATGTTAGCAATATAACATTAGAAAAAGCACAAATTCTATCAAATCACGGTGTAAATAGAATTAGTTTAAAAATTAACACTTTTAATAATCAATTATTAAAAACTTTAAATAAACCTTATGAGAAAAAGGATATAATTAAAGCAATTAAAATTTTTAAAGAAGTTAAAATTAAAAATATTAATATTGATTTAACATTTGGAATACCTAATCAAACTTTAATAGATATTAAAAATGATTTAAAAGAAGTAAAAAAACATCTGTTTTCACATGTATCGTTTTATGAGCTTGATATCCAAGAGGACTCTTATTTTGACAAAAAGGATATGTGTTTGGAACATGATTTAAAAATGAATATGTTTAAAAACATAATAAATGATCTTAAAAATATTCGTTATAAACATTATGAAATTACGCATTTTACTTACAAAGAACAGTATTCCTTGCATAATACGTTATACTGGACATTAGAAGAATATATTGGTACGGGCCTTGGAGCACATAGTTTTATAAACAACAAAAGATTAATTAATAATAGCAATTTAATTAGTTATTATGAAAATCCAATTGCAGAAATAATTCCACAAACTAAAAAAGATAATATTGAAAATTACTTAATTTTTGGTCTTAGACAACTAAGAGGAATTAATATAGTAGATTTTAAAAACAAATATAAAGTCGATATTTTAGAACAATACCCTAAATTAAATGACTATATTAAGGACGGAATTTTACAACTTAAAGACAATAATTTATCATTAACGAAAGAAGGGATATTTTATAGTAACTTAGTATTTGAGGTGTTTATATGAAATATATCTTTAAAGATTATGAGTACTATTTAGTCAAAGAACGTGGTTTATCTGAAAATACGATTAGTAATTATTTACGTGATGTTAGTCATTATTTAGAGTTTTTAGATAAATATCATAAAATAAATAACCCTAATAAATTAACAAAAAAAGGTTTAAATAACTATTTATCAAACATTAGAAAAAAATATTCTAGTGCATCATATGCTAGAAAATTAACTGCAATCAAAAGTTTTTATAAGTTTCTTCACTTAGAAAATGAGATCGATGTTGATGATGCAAAAACGATAGAAGCACCTAAAACTAAAACAAAATTACCAGTTGTTTTAACGGTGGAAGAAGTTAATAAACTGTTTAATACAATTGATAATAACACGCCTTTAGGATTTAGAAATATCGCTTTGCTTGAGTTTATTTATGGCTCAGGCCTTAGAGTTTCAGAACTATTAAATATCAAATTAAAAGATCTTCATTTATCAGAATCTTATATAATAGTAACAGGTAAAGGAGATAAAGAAAGAATTGTTCCTATCTCGCAATCAGCAGTAAGTTCTTGCCGAAAATATTTAAATTTTGGACGTGAAAAACTACTTAAAAAAAGAAGTGATTTTCTATTTTTAAACAATAACGGAAGTCAATTATCAAGGCAAGGATTCCATAAAATATTAAAGGGATTAGCAAAAGAGGCTGATATAAAAAATAACATCTCAGCTCATACTTTAAGACACTCTTTTGCAACCCATTTATTAGAAAATGGAATGGACCTTAGGACTCTACAAATATTGCTAGGTCATGAGGACATTTCAACTACACAAATATATACTCATATTAGTAATAAAAGATTAAGCGAGGTCTTTGAAAAAACTCATCCTCGCGCACAGAAAGAAGGAGAATAAAATATGTATAAAAGAGTATTTTTAATTGTCTTAGATAGCTTAGGAATTGGTGAGTTACCAGATGCTAAATCATACAATGATGAAGGTGCAAATACATTTGGAAATATCGCTAAAAAAATGAAGTTAAATATACCTAATATGGAAAGACTTGGAGTAGGAAATATTGCTCCTATAGAGAACGTTCCACCAGTCAAAAATCCACAAGCTTTCTACACCAAAATGAAAGAAGCTTCCCTAGGAAAAGATACTATGACTGGCCACTGGGAAATAATGGGTTTATATGTTGATAAACCATTTCAAACATTTACAGAAACAGGATTTCCTAATGAATTAATAAAAGAATTAGAAGAAAAAACAGGATACAAAACTATTGGAAATATTGCTGCATCAGGTACAGAAATTATTAAAAATCTTGGTGAAGAGCATATGGAAACTAAAGCATTAATAGTTTATACATCAGCAGATAGTGTCTTACAAATTGCTATGCATGAAGATATTATTCCGATTGAAGAACAGTATCGTATTAGTGAAATTGCTCGAGAAATTACAATGAAACCTGAATGGAAAGTTGGCCGAGTTATTACCAGACCATTCATTGGAAAAGACAAAAACAGTTTTGTAAGAACAACAAATCGTAAAGATTATGCCTTAAAACCATTTGAAAAAACGACCTTAAATTTTTTAGATGAAGCTGGATTAGACGTAATTGCTATTGGAAAAATAAACGATATTTTTGATGGGTTTGGTATTAATCAATTCTCAAAAACAAAGAGTAATAAAGATGGAATGTTACAAACAATTGAACTAGCTAAGAAAGATTTTAAAGGTTTAGCATTTATAAATTTAGTAGACTTTGATGCTTTATATGGACACAGAAGAGACCCGATCGGATATGGAAAAGCAATCGAAGAATTCGATTTAGACTTACCAAAACTTATGGAAAATTTAACGGAAGAAGATTTGCTTATTATAACTGCAGACCACGGAAATGACCCAACACATCATGGAACAGATCATACAAGAGAATATGTGCCATTATTAGTATATTCTCCAAAGTATAGTAAAGGTAAACATATTGGTGTAAGAGAAACATTCGCCGATATTGGTCAAACTATTAGTGAAATCTTTGATGTTGAAAGACCAAAACATGGAACATCATTTTTGAAAGATATAAAATAGTAAGTTTAATAAATATAAACTTTAAGAATATTTAAAAGCTCAGTATAAAAAACTGGGCTTTTTTTATTTGTAAAAAGTATCACTAAATTTTTCAAAATTCTAATTATATTTTAATAACATAAAAAAATAATTATAACAAGGTTATATAAAATAAGATAATATATAAACAAATAAAAAAGATATTTAAAAATAATTATAAGTTTGTAAGTTTAACTATTATAAACAAAATAGGTTTTAATCAAAATAGTCATTAATTAAAAGACCGACCAAAATATAGTAAAATTAATAAATATTTGTGAAAATATACACATATTTATCAGAAGATTAGATAAGTAATTATCAAACTAAACAAAGATAAATCGCTCAAAACACGTCTATGAAATTCATTAAAAATTACTCTTAAATATTATTTTAAAGCAAATGAATCTTATCTAACAGCAAATTAAATTGCTAAGTTTAACATAACCATACAAATACCAAGTTTGAGGCCAAAAGTAGCAAATGACCGTATAATTTTAAACATTTAAACAACCCACATATCCACAGCAATTGAGTTGTTAGCACAACAAAAGCCAGATTACCAGGTTTACATAATATATATTATACGAACCAATACAACAAATGAAAAAGTCTTTTAATTGATTTAAACGAGATAATATTTATATTTTTATATAGTTTAATTGTTGTTATCTTGTTATAATCTTCTTCTTATCAATATAATAATAGTGTTTTTATGCAGATTAATATAATATGGACGTGTTTTGGCCCGTTTTTGTATCTGTTATTGTATCTTAGCCTATCTATTGGCCTAATAACGTTTAGACTACTTTTTAGCTTATTTGATCAAACATTGGTGTTATTACTCATCTACTACTTCTTTTATTATATTTATATGTAATATATTTTTTAAAATGATTTATCGATTATCTCATTTTTTATAATTTCATACTACTACTTCTAAACATCGTTTATATATTATTTCTTAAAATATCCTTTTTAATTAAAAATACATTTTGTTTAGTTTTACTAAATATAGAGTTTTATGGTATTAAATTTTAAGTGACTATTATATTAAATGATATAAAGATATTGATTTTAAAAAGTACTTATTAATTTATATAAAAGAAAACTTCTTCATCAAATGATAAATTAAAAAAGTAACTGTTTATGATATATTTTATTTTATCTATTTTAATAAGAGTATATTTTTAGTTTATATTTAATAAACTTAGTCTATTTTTACTTTTACTACTTTTGCGTATTTGTTAATATTTTATTTGTTAAATCATAATACTTATTTTGATACTTCTTATCTATTTAAAAATCTTTATTGATTTCATAAGTTTATATTTACTATACTTAGTTTTTTGCTTTAATATTGATTTATTTGTTTTTAAATTCATGTTATAATATAAGGTATGAAAATAGGGAAAGGAAATAAGTACACATGAATGAATTACTTGTTGTTAATAATTTAACAAAAACATTTAAGCGATCACGTAAGCAAAAGCGTATTGATAAATCTGATACTAGAGAAATCATAGCTGTTAATGATTTATCATTTAAAACATATCGAGGAGAAATCTACGGACTTCTTGGCCCAAACGGTGCAGGTAAAACTACTACTCTTAGAATGATATCAACCTTAATCAAACCTGATTCTGGTGATGCCATTGTTAATGGTAGTTCGATTATTAAAAACCCTAATGAGGTTAGAAGTAAAATAGGGTTTTTAACTCATGAATTGAAATTAGAAGATTTTTTCACACCTAATTATTTGTTTGATTACTTTGGAAATCTTCAAGGAGTTCCAAAAGAAAAATTAAAAGATCGTAAGGATTTCTTATTTAAAAAATTTGGTGTTGAAGAATTCAAAGAGGTTAAAGTCGCTGATTTATCTACAGGTATGAAACAAAAAGTTTCACTCGTTATATCAATAGTTCATGATCCAGAAATAATAATTTTTGATGAACCAACAAATGGTCTTGATGTTATAACAGCAAAAACTGTAACGGACTTTTTAATTGAATTAAAGGACTTAGGAAAAACAATTATTCTATCTACTCACATCTTCTCTTTAGTTGAAAAACTATGTGACCGTGTAGGTATTATAATTGATGGTAAAATGATCGCTGATGATACATTAGAAAACCTAACAAAAGATATGAGCTTAGAAGATTATTTCTTTGAATTATATGAAGAATATGGGGAGGAAGAATTATGAGAAATATCATAACTATTATTAAGAAAGAATTCAAAAGATTTTTCACTGATCCTCGTATGTTAATGTCTCTTCTTTTACCAGGGATTTTAATATTTTTAATTTACAGTTTAATGGGAGATTTTATGGGTGATTCATTTGCAGTTGAAGATGATTATACATACACTGCAGTTGTAGTAAATTATGATGAAAATCTTGATGATTATTTTTCATATTTAAATGAAGGTAATTTTGATATTACATTTATAGATAATCCGGATGAAAACTACAAACAAATGATTACAGATGAAGAGCTAGATTTATATGTTATTTATCCTAATAATTTCTATAATGAATCTTTAAATTATGATCCGTCAATTCACGGAAATAATAATTCCCCAATTGTTGAAATATATTTTAATTCAACTAGTGTAGAATCATCTAATCTTTATAGTATTTATCAAATGGGATTATCTAATTTCCAAGAAAGTATTGCTGAGAAATTTAGAGTGAATTATGATATTGATGCTGACCTTGCTTCAGAGGAATCAGCAACAATAATGATTATTACAATGTTAGTTCCATTTCTACTTATTACATTCCTATTTACTGGTGCAATGTCAATTTCAATTGAGTCAATTGCAGGTGAAAAAGAACGTGGCACAATTGCTACTCTTCTTGCTACACCAGTTAAAAGAAATGAAATTGCATTTGGTAAAATAATTTCTTTAAGCGTTGTTTCCTTAGTAGGTGCAGCTTCAAGTTTTATTGGTTTAATGTTATCAATTCCTAAATTAATGGGTGGACTTGATTTAGATTTATCAATATACGGAATTAAAGAATATGCTCTACTTCTTTTAGTAATTATTACACTTACATTATTATATGTTGTATTAATTTCAATAGTATCTGCATTTTCTAAATCAATTAAAGAAGCTAGTGGATTTGCCTCTGCTTTAATGATTGTAAATATGTTAGCAGGAATCTCATCCTTTATAGGATCAAGTAATACTAGCAGAGTTGCATACTTTATACCTATATATAACTCAGTTCAAGCAATCTCATCGATATTATCGTTAGAAGTTAATTCGATTAACCTTTTAATAACTGCAGCAGTTAATTTAGGTTTAGTTGGAATTGGAGTGTTTATTTTAACATTAATGTTTAATTCAGAAAAAGTTATGTTTAATAAATAATAATAAATAAAAACAGTTACATTTTTTGTAACTGTTTTTATTTATCTAGAAAGTCTTCATGTTCATATTTAAATATATTTAAAACAATAAGTAAAATTATATAAAAGATTATATACAAATTTGTATTGGAATAATTTTGATAATTATAACTATAAAAAGGTGTTATATAAAATAAAATCATATTACTACTACTTACATAAAACAAATTTAATATATAGTAATAAGCAACTATTAAATATGCAAACAATTTATTATTGCTTCTTACAATTAATAATATTAAAAGTAGTAAAATTAAATTATCAACTCCTAAAAATAATAATCTTATAATAAATGTCTTATCAATCAAGATATAATAATCAAAAACATTTAAAATAAAAAAATACATTAATATAATTAAAATTACATTAATAAATACTAAATAACAATATATAAATAACTTATTAACTATTACTTTAATTCTTTCTTTAAAAGTTGTTATGTTATTAATATAGCCTTGGTTATGATCAATAGCTAATATTAAAACACTAATTGCAGTTAGTAATTTTAATAATTCAATAATAACTTCGTTATAATTACTTTTATAAAAATTTAAATCTAATATAATTTCATAACTATTACTATCAAAGGGTAGCGGAATTATAAAAACGAGTAATACTAAAATAAAATAAATACTTATAAATAACTTATTTTTAAAGTTTAATAGATGATTTATAATTATTTTTGTCATAAATTGATCCTACGGACACCTAATATATTATAATCATTAGGAAAATGGGTAACAATTATAAGCGTTTTATTAACCTTTTTTAAGTATTTAACAAATGATACGACTATGTTACTATCTAAACCATTTAAAGGCTCATCAAGCACGATTAAATCGCTATCAGAAGATAGTGTTACTAACAAAGCAAGCTTTTGTTTGTTTCCCTTTGAAAGTTCATAAATATACTTATTATCTGGTATTTTAAACACATTAAATAGCTCATAATTTAAACTTGTATTTTTAATTTTTAACATTAAATTAATATAATCTAATACTTTCATCTGTAGAGGTAGTTTAACAACTTCTTCTAAATAAGAAATATTTTTAAAAGTATTTATAACTGATCCATTAGATGGTCTAATATATCTTGTTATTAATTTAATTAATGTTGACTTACCACTACCATTAACACCTGTTATTAATATTTTTTCATTTTTAGTTATTGTTATGTCAAAAGATTTATTTAAATAACTTTTAGATACATTATTTAATTTAATTAAGCTCATATATATTTAAATTATTATTAGCTCTTTCTATTAAATTATAATCAGTAACATAGTAATGATTATTTAAATAATAAATATTATCACTTGTTTTAATAATAACAGGTATATATGAAATATAGTAAGGCGTATCAATATTTATAATTAATGTTTTATTAATATAACTGTAATTATAGGGCTTATTATTTATTGAAACTAATTCAATATTATTTATTTCTTCTTCCGTTTCAATAACAAGACTACTAATAGATAAATCGTTTGAATTATTTTTCTTAGAATCGATTGTTTTCCAATTTAATTCTTTTGAATTAATTAAATACGTTAGATTAATGCTACCTATTTTAAAAGTATAACTATTTTGGTTAGTTAAAATAAAATCAATATATGCATTATTTATTTCAAAATTACTACTTAAATTAGGCATTTTAAACTTATATGTATACATAACATAATTTTCACTTAAGTACGTTTCATTATGTGAACTTGTTATACTAACTAATTCTAAATCTAACACCTTATTAGACTCTAAATTTCTAATAACAACATCACTAATTGCATCTTTATTAATAAGAGGACTTTTAGAATCGTTAAGATAGAGATTAATTTCAACTAGTGTTTTATTACCGTTATATAAATAGTTATGATCAGTATTAATTGTAATTGCTTTTGGATTAACATCTTTTTTATTATCTATTAATAGTAAAATTAATAAAACTATTAATAGAGGAATAATTAAATAAGGAATAATTTTTTTCATATTCTCACCTTTTCTAATCGATGGTACTTAGTTGAAACTTCAAATACTTCATAACCACCCCGATCAAGTCTTATCCAAAAGATATATCTAGCCGCTACACCATTAGTAAGTCGACCTTCTCCGTAATAATAAAGGTTTACTTGTGTTCCTGGATCAACTTGGAACTTTAAATCAACGGATTCCTTTTTCTTTGTAGATCCACTTTGAGAATATGTCATTTTCAAAGATCCATCTAGCCCATTTTTAAAGCCTTTTTCATTTTTACTTGTCTTTAAACCAATACTTCCGGTTGTTGAAAAAGAAAATTTAGTATCTGCGGTTTCTTCTGATTTATATGTATAGTCAATTGGTGTATAACCATCGTTATAATATGAAAATACAGTATCTGATATGAAGGTTGCTTTTGCTCGATTATTAATAGTTTTTACTTTCCAACCTGAAAATTTCCGTTTATCAACAACTTTATAATGCTTTTTAAGCTCAGAATTAGTATATTGACTTATTAACTTACCTTTATGAATTTCTAGTTCCTCATAATTTAAATAATGACTAGCATTTACTACTTTATTAGTTGAAAGTAGTAAAATAATAAGTAAAAATAATGATAGTATTTTTTTCATTTATATCTCCTCCTATTTTATAATAGAGATTTATCATTATTTTTACTTTATATAATAATATTTTTCATAAGTTTAGTAAATATAAACAAAGAACCACATAAATTATTAAAAATTTAATGTGGTCCTTACTTTTTACAAATTAAGTTTATTTATTTTTTTTACTCATAAAAGCTTCAATATCATCAATTTCTTTTATAATGCTTTCAGATAAATTAATGTTTCCATCTTTAGTAATTAAAATGTCATCTTCAATTCTAATTCCAATACCTTCTTCAGCAATATATAACCCAGGTTCTACTGTAATAATTGCTCCTTCAGGTATAACTTCACTATAGTGGCCAACATCATGAATATCTAGTCCTAAGTAGTGTCCAAGTGAATGATAGTAATACTTTGTAATTTCACTGTCTTCTTTGATAAGACCAATTGATTTTAACCCTTCGGTTAATATCTTTTTACCAAACTCATTAAACTCACTAATAGTTCTACCTGGTTTTAGCCATTTAATTGTTTCTTTATTAGCTTTTAATACAATTTCATATATTTGTTTTTGGCGGACAGTAAATTTTCCATTAACAGGATATGTTCTTGATATATCTGAACAATAGTTGTTATAATCAACACCTAGATCAAGTAATAATAACTCATTGTCGTTAATTTTTTGATTATTATCTACATAATGGAGGATTGTTGCATTTTTCCCACCAGCAGCAATCGTATCAAATGACGGTATTACGTTGTTTTTATTTAAAATATAGTTATATTCAGCTTCTATTTCAAACTCGTTTATACCTGGTTTTATCGTCTTTAATAAATGATTTAATGCATCATTTGTAATTTCGATTGCTTTTTTTGTTTGTTCTACTTCAAACTTATCTTTAACCATCCTTAAAGTAGTTAAAAGTGGGTTTGAATTTAAAATATTAATAGCAGGGTATAACTTTTTAAATTTATTTGCATTAAATTCAGTTAGCGATAAATAATCACTGTATTTTTGTTTGTCTAAATCAAAATAAAGATTATTTATTACACCAAATTGCGCTGCTCTACTAAATCCTAAAAGTTGGTTTATAAAAGTTTTAAAAGTATTAATATCTCTAATGTTTTCTAGCTTTATCCCTGATATATCACTTGCTTCTTCAAAGGTTAAAGTCTTGCCATCCCATAAGGCTTTAATTGGATCTTGTTTTTCAATAAATAAGAAACTATCAGCTTTATTTTTACCATTAATTATAACTAAAATAACATCTTGTTGTACAATATTTGTTAAATAGAAAAAGTTTCTATTAACTGAAAATGGGAAATATTGATCGTTAGATTTATGTTTAGCATGGCCAGAATAAAAGATTGATATGCTTTCTTTTTCACTTATTTTTAAGTAATTATTTCTTCTTTTTTCTAACATTATTTTCTCCTTGTTTTTTTATGCTGTGTTTAATTTTACTAAACTTAGCGATTTAAATTATATATTTTTAACAACCCATCAAAGATTAAGTTAGGTTGATCAGTAATTTTTGTTTTTAATAGCGGATTAATTACACCAGAAAGACCTCCAGTAGTAATTACACTAAATTCTTCATTTACTTCTTTTTTAATCATTTCTACTAAACCATCAATTTGTGCTGCTACACCGTATGTAACACCTGATTGCATACATTCAATCGTATTTTTTCCTAAAACCTTTTTAGGAACCTTTATATCAATATTAGGCAGTAATGCTGTATTACCAACCAATGCTTTAATTGATACTTCAATTCCTGGGAATATAATTACACCAGTAATTGCATTATTTTTAACATAAATCATTTTACTTGCTGTACCTAAATCAACAATTAAATATGATTTATTATCATTATTAATAACAGCTGCAGCTACAGCAATTAAATCTGCTCCTACTTCTTTGGGATTATCAGTATTAACTCTTACACCGGTTTTAATTGGTGGTTCAATTGTTATTGGTTCAATATTTAAATGTTTTTTTGATAATTCAACTAATTCTTTAGTTACAACTGGTACTACAGATGATATAATTACATTTTTTATTTGATCTAATTCAAAGATAACTCTAAGATCCATATAATATTCATCAGATGTTTTATTTAAATTAGTATTTATCATTGCTGTTTTAAATAGTTTTTCCCCATCAGAAACAGCCATATTTATTGTTGTATTACCAACATCAATTAAAAGAATCATATTTTAATCTTCTCTACTTTCTAATTTTGTTTTGGTTGCAATTACAATTGGTGTTCCGATAATAGCAGCTAATATTGCTTCAATTAATCCATTAGATAACGCAATCATTAATACAATCGATATTACTGTTTGGCTATCACCAAAAAATGCAGTAAACGCACTAGGACTTAAAAGTGATACTGTTCCTAATACTAAAATTGTATGAACAAAGGTTGAAATTATTAATGTTGAAGGAATATAGGCATAATTTTCATATTTTTTAGTAATAAAATAAAATATTCCACCTAATATTAAAACAATCGGAATAATAATATAATCAATAATTGATAAAAATTCAAAACTGTTAATCGCATTTGCAAAAGCTCTCATCCCAAAATATAATCCAACGGATGTAAATAAAGTAACTGTTACGAATAATATTTCTTTACCATATTTTAATTCGCCAACTTTTTTCAATCCATCAATTAAAAGATGAGCAATAAATGCAAATAATAATCTTGGAATAATTGATATCCAAGGATATACAAACGCTTGGTCAAATGGGTTAGCTGCATACATTAATGCTGCTAAAAGTGATCCTAGACCAAAGATTCCCCCTAATGTGATTGCATATTTACGATCAAGTAAAAATACACCAATTAAAACCGGAATATGAGCGATTGTAACTGTTACAATCCCTGGAATAATTGTAATAAAACCAATCTGCGGTATCAATGACATCGCTAAAATAATTGTTCCTAACAATGCTGTTAAGACCATTTGAAACGTGTTATTTCTTTTCATTTTTTTCTCCTTTTTAGGCCTCTAAGGGTCCCTTAAGTTATTTTTTAAAACCTTATTTAATAAATTCTCCGTAAATATTATTAGCAGGATCGCTATATAATTTTCGGCCATGATTTAAGCTATTAATTAATTTAATATCTTCATCGTCTAATTTAATATTTTGGGTATTAAAATTACTAATTAGACGTGATTTTGTTACTGTTTTAGGAATTAAGATTGCATCTTTTGATAATCCCCATGCAATCATAATTTCTTCTTTGCTAACGTTGTGTTTTTTAGCTACTTTTTCTAAAGTTTCTAAATATCTTTCTTCATTACCAACGCCACGCATTAATGGAGCATAGCCCATTAGTTGAATATTATGTTTATCTAAATATTTTCTTACTTGTATTTGTGATAATGCTGGATGGAATTCAATTTGATTAACAAATGGTTTTATTTTAATATTTTCAAACAGTTTTTCCATTTGATATCTAGAAAAATTTGAAATTCCAATTGCTCTTACAATGCCTTTTTCATAATATTCTTCAAATACTTTCCAAGTATTTTGATTTACTTTATCATCATGGTTTGGCCAATGTATTAAAAGTAAATCAATATAATCAGTTTGTAAGTCTTTTAAACTCTGATCAATTCTTTTTCTAGTCTCTTCTTTTGAATGGTGATTGTGAAGTTTTGTTGTTATATAATATTCATTTCTTTTTAATCCTGATGATTTTAAAGCTTCACCTATATAAGCTTCATTTCCATACATTTGCGCAGTATCAAAATGCCTATATCCAACTTCTATTGCATCTAAAATGACTCTTTTGGTTTCTTCCTTATTAGTCATTTTATAAGTTCCTAAACCTAATTTAGGTATTAATACACCATTTCTAAGTTTAATCAAAATAACCCTCCTTTATTTTTTCTATTTCTGAAGCATTTGTTTTTTCTAAAATTAAGTAAACCATTTTTCTTGCTTCGTTAACATCTTTTATATCCATCATTGCAGCACTTGAGTGAATATATCTAGCAGGTAGGCCAATTGTTGTTGCTAATACACCTGATTGTTGATCAAGCGCCATTGCTGCATCAGTTCCTCCCATTGAAATAAATGGTTGGTGTTTTAAATTATTATCGCTAATTATCTTTTTAAAATAATTCATCAAGCCTTGATGCATTGTATTTCTTGGGTCATAAATTCTTAATAAGAAACCTTCGCCAAGCTTAGTTGTATCATTATCAACTAAATCATTAACAGGTGATGCATCAAGTGCAATAAACATATCTGGCTTAAATAAATTAGTTGCTGTTTTTGCACCTCTTAATCCAACTTCTTCTTGAACGGTTGCACCAACTACTAAATTAACATCTAAATCGATATCATTAAAATGTTCAATAACATCTAAAGCAAGCGCACACCCAAATCTATTATCAATTGCTTTTGAGATTACGCGATCTTTATTTTTAGTATAAGTAAAATTAGATGGAAAGACAACCATTTGACCTAATTTTACGCCAAATTCAATTGCTTCTTCTTTAGAAGTTGCTCCAATATCAAATAAAAAGTCACTAATTTGAGTTTTATTAGCATTTTTTATATGAGGTGGTAAACTACCAACTACACCTTTAATTACTTCACCGTTATCTAAATGTAGATCTAATACTTGGGATAATAAAACCTCTGGTTTAAATCCACCTAGTGGTTGTAATTTTAAATGGCCGTTTTTTGTAATATTTGATACCATAAAACCAACCTCATCCATATGTCCTGCAATCATTAATGTTTTAGCCTCTTTATTTTTAGATTTTTTAACTGCAAAAACAGAACCTAAATTATCATATTTTATTTCAAAGTTTTTAAATTTTTTAATAAAATCCTCCATATACTTTCTTACCGGTTTTTCATTACCGCTAACTGCTTGTAAATTCATTAAATCTTCATATTTTTTCATCATTTCATATCAACCTTAACTTTAATATATTTTACAAATTCTAAACTATTTTCTCTAAATAAAAGTTTAATTTCATTTCCCTTTAAAAATGCTGGTATTTTTTCTTCTGATAATACTTTAGAATCAACTGTTTTAACATCTTTTAAAATCAATCTAACTCGGTCTTGTTGTTGTTCAACTGATTCAATATTTTGATTACCGCCTAAAGCATTATATATTTTGTCAAAAAGCTCGATATTAATAGGTTTAATATCCTCTTTTTTAGTAACATTTAAAATTATAATTAATAAAGTAACCAATACTAAAACAACACCAATAATAATTAAAATTATTGAATTATTATTAACAAATTCTTTTATCATCTTTTTGCTCCTTTAATATACATTGCATCACCAAATGAAAAAAAGCGATACTTATTTTTAATAGCCTCTTCATAGACTTTCATAATTTTATCTTTATCATAAAAGGCTGAAATTAACATAATTAAACTTGACTTTGGTAGATGAAAATTAGTTATTAATTCATCTACAACTTTAAACTTATATCCAGGATAGATAAATATATTAGTACTAAATTCTCCTGGGTGAAACATACCATCTTTAAAATTACTTTCAAGTGCCCTAATTGATGTTGTTCCAACTGCAATTATTCTACTTTTATTTTTTACAGCTTCATTTAATTCTTTTGCTACTTCATCATTAATAAAATAATCCTCACTATGCATATTATGTTCAGTAACTAACTCTGTACTTACTGGTCTAAATGTACCTAGACCCACATGTAGTGTTACTTTTAGTATTTTAACCCCTATACTTTTAATTTTATCAATTAATTCTTTAGTAAAATGAAGTCCTGCCGTTGGTGCCGCTGCACTTCCTAAATTATTTGCATAAACAGTTTGATATCTATTTTTGTTATCTAATTTTTCAGTAATATAAGGTGGCAATGGCATACTACCTAATTGCTCTAAAATTTCAATAAAAACACCCTTATAATCCATTTTAAAGATTCTAATACCTTCTTCACCAACATCAATACATTCAGCCACTAAAAGGTCATTAAACAATACTTTATCTCCTAGTTTAATTTTTCTTGCAGGTTTAACTAATGTTTCCCAAGTATCTTTATTTATTTCTTTAAGTAAAAGTACCTCAATATTTGCATTAGTAATGGCTTTCTTCCCAAAAAGCCTTGCTGGTAAAACTTTAGTTTCATTTACAACTAAAACATCACCTTTATTAAAATAATTTATAATATTATAAAAATTTGTATGAGTAATTTCATGAGTCAATTGATCAACAACTAATAATTTTGAATTATCACGTTTTTCTAAAGGACTTTGGGCTATTAACTCTTCTGGTAAATTAAAATCAAAATCACTAACTTTCATCATTCAAACAATCCTTTTAAATATTTTTGTCCTAAAGCATTATAAGCTTTTTCCATGGCAACTCTACCACGTGCAGTTCTTTTAATAAAACCTTCTTGAATTAAATATGGTTCATAAACATCTTCAATGGTTGTAACTTCTTCTGCAATTGAAGTTGCAATTGTTTCAACACCAACTGGACCCCCATTAAACTTATTAACCAAAGCATCTAAATACATTAAATCAGCTTGATCTAATCCAGCTTGATTAATACCTAATTTACCTAATGCGTGATTAGTAATATCAATAGTTATATTACCATCACCAATAATTTCTGCATAATCCCTAACTCTTCTAAAAATCCGATTAGCAATTCTTGGAGTTCCCCTACTTCTTAATGCTAATTCTTTAGCAGCATTAGTATCAATTTTAGTATTATAAACTTTAGCTGTTCTATTAACAATCTGTTCTAACTCATCATTATTATAATAATTCAGTCTAAATATAACTCCAAAACGGTCTCTTAACGGCCCTGATAAGTCACCAAACCTTGTTGTAGCACCTACTAATGTAAATGGTGGCAAATCAATTCTAATTGATCTAGCCTCATTTTCATGACCAATTACAATATCTAAAACATAATCTTCCATTGCTGAATATAAAATTTCTTCAACAAAACGTGGTAGACGATGAATCTCATCAATAAATAAAACATCACCTTCATTTAAAGATGATAAAATTGCAGCTAAATCACCTGACTTTTCAATTGCAGGTCCACTTGTTGTTTTAATATTAGTTCCAAGCTCATTTGCTACAATCTGAGCAAGAGTCGTTTTACCTAATCCTGGTGGACCATAAAGTAAAATATGATCAAGCGACTCATTACGTTTTAGTGCGGCTTTAATATAAATATCGAGACTTTCTCTTAAATCTTTTTGACCAACAAAATCATCTAACACTTGTGGTCTTAATGTTTGTTCTTCTTCTAAATCAAAATTTTCTTCTTGCAAGATTTCATTTTTTTTCATTACTTACTCCATTAATTCAATATTTTTTTAAGAGCCTCTTTAATTAACTCTTCGACAGTTAAACTGTGATCAAGTGTTTTTAATACTTTATCAACTTGACGCTTAGAGTAACCTAACGCTAATAATGCATTATAAGCATCTTCAACTGCTCCAAACTTAACAAGTTCATCTTCCTCAACTAATTTACCTTTTAAATCTAAAATAATTTGTTGAGCGGTTTTATTACCAATCCCTGGAAACTTAGTTAAATATTTATGATCACCATTTTCAATTGCATAAACAACAGCATCAATATTATCAGTCGCTAAAATACTTAATGCTGATTTTGGACCAATTCCACTAACAGAAATTAGTTTAATAAATAAATCTTTAGCCTCATCAGAAACAAAGCCATATAAATTATTAATATCTTCTCTAACATAGTGATGTGTATAAACTATTTCGCTTTCATTTAACTTATAAATATAAGGATTGGGAACAATAATTAAATATCCTACCCCATTATTATCTACAATAATATGGGTTGGTTTAATAGATTTTATAACACCTTTAATATATCCATACATATTAACAACTCCTCATCTAATATATAATAACATTTTTTTATAGTTTTTACTATTTTTTAGTTAGATATGTTATAATATTTTATAAGGTGATATAACGTGGAAAAACTAAGCTTTTTAAATTTAAAGGAAAAAATTAATGAAATACTTTTAAATATTGATACAATTGACGAAGCATTGAAAAATGACTTTTCAAAGCTTTTTTCCATTTCTGCCTTTGAAAATGATGACTTTTTAAAATTTATTGATAAAGCAAGTAAAAGCATGATTAAGAAAAATATTAAAGTCCAACAACATACTTCTGAAAACATTCAAAATATTAATAAATCTTTTGAAATTGCATTATCAAAAAATCAAAATGAAATCGAGGATTTCAACAAAAAAACCGAAACAACTATTAATAACTTATTAAAAGAATTAGAAACTTATAAAAGAGAACAAAGTGATAAAATCTTTGGCCTTAGAATAAAAAATGAGACAGCTAAGTCAGAGCACTATGTTGTTTATGAAGAAGAGATATCACAAATTCAAGCTGAAATAAAAGAACGAAAAGACAGCTTTTTAATTGAACAAAACAAATTAGAACATGAAAAAAATGCTAAACTAGAAAAATTAAATCACCAATATAAAACTAAAATTGACATTTTAGAAAATGAAATTAAAGCTTTAGAAAAACCATTTGATGAAGAAATTACAAATTTAAAACTTGCTTTTGAAGAAGAGCAAAAAAATAAAGATGAATCATATTTAACTATTAAAAAGACTCATCAACAATCAAGTATTAAATTTAACGATTTTATTAAAGAACTTAAATCCAAATATAATGAGTATTTAGAAAAAATTAAAACTGATAATACTAATAAAATTAATGATTATTATTTAGATATTGAAGACTTAGAGGAATATTTAGACAAAGCCATTGAGTTTATTCAAAATAATCATGCTGAAAAAATTAAAGCATTAGATATTATTTTTGACGTCCAAAGAAACGATCATAATAAACAACTTGCTGCAATAATTGAAACTAATAACAATGAAATTAGCAATATTAATGCAAACTTTAGACAAACTCGAGAAAATCTAAATGAAACATTAAACAAAAATGAACAAGAAAAACTTAAAAAAATCGCTAAAGCTAAAGATGAAACCGAAAAACAAAATATAACCAAACATTATCGTAAATTAAATGATAAATTAAAACGACAAATTTTAAAGTTAAATGAAGAAAACGAAATTAATTTAATGAAACAAGATATTGTTTTCCAAACTAAAATATATAATCAAGATTTAAAACACTTAAAACATGTTAATGAATGGCGACATACTAAGGAATTATATGAAAAAGATAAAGAATTAAAAATAGCTATTGAAAAAGAAAAATATGAACATGAACTATATATTTTAAAAGAAAAAATTAAACTGGAAAAAGAACTGTACAAACGAATTAAAAAGATAGAGGAAGCAAAACTAGAAATTAAGCTACTCCCAATTGAATCACAATTATTTTTTACTTCACAAATTCAAACACGTGATATTGATTTATTAAATTTAGAATTTGATTCATATAAACGTGATAATGAACTTAAAATTGAACTTGCTAAACTTAATAATAATTTAGAAAAACTTAATTTAAATCATGAAATTAATTTATTAAAATCACGTTTTAACTTTGATAAAAAAATTATTGAAATTGAAAGTCAACTTGAAATTGAAAAATCAATTATTAAAAGAGACTCTGATTTAAAAGTTTTAGAAATTGAATCCGATTTACAACAGACTTTATTAGATCAAAAAAATAAACGTCAAGATAATTTATTGGCTGGACGTGTAAATCAAATTAATTTAGAAATTGAAAAATATCAAATAACAATTGAAAATAAAATTAAAAAACTTCGTCAAGAATCTTTATTTGAAACTAATAAACGTAATTATATAATTAATAGTATTAAAAATAAAAATCAAATGAACATTAATGCTTTAAAGAGTGATAAAAATATTGCTCTTGCTAAACATGAAGCTGAACTTAACTATGAAATTAATAAATATGTTACAACTTATATTCTTAGTTTATATCAATCTAAAAACAATATGTTTGAAACCTTTACTAAAGCGGTTAAAGCAGTTATTCCACCTAATACAATTAGAAAAATGTATCAAATTATTGGTGATTATAATAAGCTTATTTTAAATTGTTCCATTAATGCACTCGATGAATATTTAAAATATTGTAGCAATGCTTTTGAACAATTAAAAAATGATTTCTTTGAACCTAAATTAAAGACTAAACATGCTGATATTATTAACTTTTATAATGATAATGCATCTGTATATCAAAATAAAATTGATAGTCTAGTATTAAAAATTAATGAAATTGAAAGTGAAAATAAAGATTTATTGGCTAAAATTGAGAAAAATTTGATTTTTATTAATTCTACTCTTCTAGCAAATAAAAATAATTTAACTGAAAATGAAGAAAAACAAATTAATTTATTAAAAGCAGAAAATAAAACAAACTTAGTCTTTATAAATAACAATAAAAAATTAATTAAAAGATATAAAAGCGATATTAAACGCAATAATAAAGCACTTAGCAAATTAAGTAAAAAACAAAAAAGAAACGAAAACAAATTGTTTAAAAATGATATGAATGAACGTAATAAATATAGTAAACTATTTTATATGCAAGAATCTAAATTTGCTAATTTTGTGAAATATTTAAATAATGATTATAATAAATATCAAATTATTTTTAAACAATTAAATCAAGATTCTTATTTAGATAATACTAAAATAGACAATTTAGTTACATTAGCTAACAAACAAATGAATAAGCACTATGAATTTATAATTAAAAAACAATTTAAAATTTTAGATTTCTTTAAAAAGATTTATACATTAACAAAAAAGAATGAAACTGAAATTATTAACCGTTTCAACAAATCAGCAGTTTTAGCCGATAAAGAAAACAATTTATACTTTGAAAAAGCTAAAAAAACCGCTAATAATGATAACATCTTCAATAATAAAATTTTTAATAAGGAACTTGAAAGAATTAATAAAGAACTTAAGATTATTAATGAAGATACTAGCCTTAATGTTAAACAAACCCATGATCAATATAAAAAATATTATATTAAAGCTGAATCTGATGTTAAAAATCTTAAAATATTAACTTCTAAAAAGATCCAATTAATTAATGAAAATCTAGCTGGTGCAATAGCAACCATTAATAATAACAGTGATAAGAGTAGACAGAGTATTATTAAAGAAAATAATAAAAATAAAACAAAGATTTTAACAAATATTATTTTAACTAAAAATAATATTAAAGATAATACTCAAAAAAATGATGTTAGAGCAAATGTTTTACTAACAAAATATAATAAAATACGTTCAAACCACTTAGAACAACTAAAAAACAAACGCAAAAAATATCATAAAATTATTGATGGTTTAGAATATGATATTAACATTTTAAATCAAGCTTATGAAATAAAAATTAAACGTAATCTTAAAGAAACTAAAGCTAATATTAATAGTTTAAAAGCCAGTTATAATGATGTTAAAGTGAACTTAAAGAAAACCTTTAAAAAAGAATTAAAAGCTAATAGTAAAAAACATCAAGTAGCTTATAAGTTTAAACATAAACAAATTAAAAGAAAAAGAAAATAAAAAGAGCAATTTTGATATTAACCCCAAAAGTTGGACCAAGTAAAATTGGAAAGACTAAGGGGTTTTTTATTATGAAATTATATTATAAGATAAATTTAAGTCCTTAGATCACTAAGCTAAAGAAATAGAAAATTATATTCACTACTATAATAACAAACATCTTACAGTAAAACTAAAAGGACTGACTCCTGTATAATACAAAAATCAATCCTTAAATTAAATAAACTATATAATTTTATTTAGTCCAAAATTATGGGTTCACTACATTTTGCTCTTTTTTAATTGAAAAATTCGAATTCATAACCATAAATATTAACCGTATCGCCTTCTTTAATTCCAGCTTCTCTTAGAGCTTCTTCAACACCTAATGTATTTAGTTGTTGAAGAAATCTTCTAACTCCTTCTTCTTCAGAAAAATTTACACGGTTAAAATATAATTCAACCTTATTTCCTGTTAAATAATAAACTCCATCTTCATATGTAACATTAATAGAATCATCCTCATCTTCTAGCTCATAAACTTGATGAGTATCTTCTTCTTTAACAATTGGTGGAATTGTATCAAGTTCATAAATTAAACGGTCTAAAAGCTCATTTATACCAACTTTAGAAGCAGCTGAGATTAAAATAACTTCTTCATTAAATAGATTTTTAATTTCATCGATTTCAGAATCACTTAATAAATCAATTTTATTTAAAACGATTATTTGTTTACGGTTAATTAATTCTTTACTATATTTTTCTAATTCGTTATTAATAATATTATAACGATTTAAAGGATCTTCTTCAGTAGCATCAATAAGATGAATAAAAATTCGACATCTTTCTAAATGCTTTAAAAATCTAATTCCAAGTCCGAAACCTTCAGCCGCATTTTCAACTAAGCCTGGTAGGTCTGCTATAACAAAGTCTTTTTCTTTATATTCGACCATTCCTAAATTAGGCTGGAGTGTTGTAAATGGGTAGTTGGCAATTTTAGGTCTTGCATTTGAAACAACTGATATTAAAGTTGATTTACCAGCATTAGGAAATCCTAAAAGACCAACGTCAGCTAAAACTCTTAATTCAATTTTTATTTTTCTAGTTTCACCTAAATCACCATTTTCACTAAATCTTGGTGTTTTATTTCTGCTAGTTTGAAAGGCAGCATTACCACGGCCACCTCTTCCCCCTTTAGCTACGATTAATTCTTGACCATGATAAGTCACTTCCCCAATTTTTTGTTTAGTTTCAAAGTCAAAAACAACTGTTCCAAGTGGTACTTTAATAACTTCATCTTCAGCATTTGCACCATGCATGCCCTTTGATTTACCATTTTCACCATTTTTACCTTTAATATGTTTACGGTAACTAAAATCTCTTAAAGTAGCTTTACCTTCATCACCTAAAAAGATGATATTAGCGCCTCTTCCTCCATTACCGCCGCTTGGTCCCCCAAACTCAACATGTTTTTCACGGCGAAAAGAGGTCATTCCATGACCCCCACGACCAGCAAATACTTCTACTACTACTTCATCTAAAAACATTTCTAATCACCTTTTTTTAAAGAAAAAGGATAACTTAATGTTATCCTTCATAAACTGATACTTGAGTACGATTTTTAGCAATTCTTTCATATTTTACAGTGCCATTCACTGTTGAAAATAAGGTATCATCTCCACCACGTCTAACATTTGTTCCAGGGTGAATTTTAGTTCCTCTTTGACGGAAAATAATTGCTCCGGCTTTTGCAAATTGGCCATCAGATAACTTTTGACCTAATCTTTTTGAATGTGAGTCACGTCCGTTACGTGAAGAACCCACACCTTTTTTCGATGCAAATAACTGAATGTTAATTCTTAACATGTTATTCCTCCTTTTGATACTTAATATATTTAGGATATTGTTTTTCTAAATCATGTAAAGTGTAATCTAAGTTAATTAATAATTGGTCCAGAATTTCATTTTCTTTAGACACTTCTAACTTAAAATAACCTTCTTCGATCACATACTCGATGTAATCTATAAAACCTACTAAATTGATCGCATTAACAGTAACAATAATTGCTGTTGATACTGCTGCACATACTATATCTTTACCTGATTCATCATATTCAGCATGACCAGATATTTCAATAGTTTGAATTTTGTTGTTATCTTGATAAAAATTAGCTCTAATCATTTTTAATTAGCCTAATACAATATCTTCAATAACTAATTTAGTATAACTTTGACGGTGTCCTTGTTTTTTACGGTAGTTTTTCTTTGGTTTATATTTGAAAACAATGATCTTTTTAGAACGTCCTTGTTTTTCAACTTTAGCAATAACTTTAGCTCCTTTAACAAAAGGTTTACCAATTTTTACTTTATCGCCACCAACTGCAACTACTTCGTTAAACTCATAAGTTGCGCCTTCTTCTACATCTAATTTTTCAATATAAATTGTATCGCCTTTAGCAACTTTTACTTGTTTACCGCCTGTTTCAATAATAGCATACATGTCGTTTCCTCCTTTAATTTATTTGAAGACTCACTATCGAGGTAGTAGATAAACTACGTTTATAACCTTGTCTACGTGGTACAACTACTATATTATACCAATTATATTTTAAATGTCAATATATTTTACTCATCTGCTTCATCATTTTTCTTTTTTCTTTTAAACATAGAAAAGATTTTTTTAGGAAATAACATTAAGCCATCTCCAACCACACTTGGTAACATTCCAGCAGCTTCTAATAATGCGCCTCTTCTTATTTCTTCTTTAGTTATTTCTTTAGCATCACTAAATAAATATTTTCTAGTTACAATCCCAATTCTTAGAGTTAATAAAGCGTTTGATACTCCTTGAAGCGCTGATGAAATTAATGGTTTAACTAAGGGAATTTCTCCTAAAACATTCATTGTACTACTTGGCAAAATATCATTAAGATCCATATTTTCTAATCCTTCAGCGATTAATGCTGTTGAAAAGACATTAATAGTAAGTTTAGATAAGTTTTTCATGTTTGGTCTAAAACCACACATAACTACTAACTCTTTAATCATTTTTATATTTACAACAACAACTGTATATAAATCAAGCCTACCATTTTGGGAGATAGCGGTTGATATCATAACAGTTTTAGCATTTTTTCGAATTGTTTTGTTAATTTCTTTCTTTAACTGCTTATTAAATATTTTATTTAAAACTTCTTTTAATTCACTTGTATTTTTTTTAGCTGAAATTAATTCTTCTCTTAATACTTCTGTTAAAATATCTTGTTCTAAAATACGGTCAGCAACTCTTTTATATACTCTAATGTTTCTTTTTGAATCTTGATCAAGTGTTGTTTCAATACTAAATGATGGTGAAAACAAGATAATATGAACGGGTCTTATTAAAAGGAAATAAACTAAAAAGAATGTTAGACCATAAAAACCATACTCTAAATATTTACTAACATTTCTTAATCGTTCCCCTACTCCTAATACACTACTTAGTAACATTAATAAAAACAAAATAATAACACCTATTGCAATCATATACCAAAGTAGCTTTGTATTTGATCTTTTTTCCTTCATTAATACCCCTCCATTAATTATTTGTTATAATTATAACATTATTTTATAATTTATAAAACAAATATCTCATCTTCAACATAACTATAGTACTGATTATTACCTATTATGATATGATCAACTATTTCAATGTTCATAATATTAGATGCATTCATCAACTCTTTAGTAACAAACTTATCAGCTTTTGAAGGGGTTGCATTACCAGTTGGATGATTATGAACTAATATAATAAATGAAGCGTTTGCTTTAACTGCTTCTTTAAATATTTCTCTTGGGTGGATTGGAATTTGATTAACAGTTCCAATATATATTAAAGACTTTTTAATAACTTCAAAACGTGTATTTAAAAAGATACAGTAAAAGTTTTCTTGCTCTTCATGAACTAAATGTTTCATTAATTCATATACATCACGACTAGTTTTTACCATTTTTTTATATGATTTTGCAATTTCTAATCTTCTACCTAATTCAATTGCAGCAATTATTGTACTTGCCTTAGCAATCTTTATACCTGGTATTTTAACTAATTCATTAATTGTAATGTTTTTTAGTTCATTAATACTTTCTAATTTATATAAAACATCTTTAGCTATATCAATAACTGATTTTTTATTATTACCAGTTCTAAGCAAAATTGCTAATAGCTCTACATTTGATAAATGTTTAACACCTAATTTCAATAATTTTTCTCTTGGTCTTTCATCTAATGGCATTTCTTTAATTAAATACATAAAATCACTCTCCTATTATATATTTAACTAAACCTTATCTTATTACTTTAAATTAAAAAGCTCCTAGTAAACTAGAAGCTTTAATAAAACCTTGATTAATTTGACCAATTAGGGTTAACATATTCAGTCCATAAATGATTCTTTAATAACTGAATAGAACGTTTAATATCACTATTGTTAATATTAAAGGTGTGATAAGTATAAATTGATAAACCATTAATGTCTTCAAATTGTTCTAAATATCTAATTTGTTCATTTAACTCATTATAATAGAGCCAATCTGATCCATTCTGACGATAAAAGCCAACTCCAATTAATAAATCAACATCTTTACCTTGGACTTGATCATGCCACCACTTTACTAAATTAGCAAATGGAGCAATTGGATTACCACTAGAGTTAAACTTATCAAATGGCCAATATAACTGCGGTAACATATAATGAACAATCTCTTCATCTATCCATGCTTTCGTATCAGCATATAAATCACGATAATGTGCCATACCTGCTGTATGAGATCCATTTGGATTACTTCCAATATTATCCCAAATACCTGATGGTGAAATACCAAACTTAATACTTGTACCATTTAATTGATTAAAGGCTTCAACATTATTAAAAATATTTCTAATAACTTTTGTAACACTTTCTCTTCTAAAATCAGCAATTGATTGACTTGAACTTGTACGATTATTTAAATAAGTTTGATAGTCAGGTGAGTTTGAATTTTCAGCAATTGATGATCGGTTCAAGTAGAAGTAATCATCAAAATGAATTCCATTAATTGTTGGATATTTAGTAATAATTTCATCTATAACATCAACAATATATTCTTGAACCTCAGGTTGACCTGGATCTAAAATGGTTTGACCTCCACTTTGTAACCATAAATATTCTCTACCATAAGCAAAGTTATCAGGATTCATAGAATTTAAAACTGCGTCACTATTGGCTACTCTATATGGATTTAACCAACCATGTAATTCTAAGCCTCTTTGATGTGCTTCATCAATAACAAAGTCTAAAACATCAAAACCAGGGTCAACACCTTCTGTTCCTGTAATATATCTACTCCATGGAGCTAAATCACTATTATAAAACGCATCATTCATTGGTCTAATTTGAAAGAATACGGTATTAAAGTTAAGTGATGCAATATGATCTAGTCTTGATGTAATAGCATTTTTATAATCATTAATATTTCCATTTACCATTTTAGGTAAATCAATATTAGAAACTGTAGCCATCCAAACAGCTCTAATTTCATCTTTTTGTTCATAAACAGGTAGTGGAATCTTTTGACTATTATAATCTAACAAGTAATTGCCATCACGCATAACATATGTAACTAAATCACCTTGATAAACATTTTCAAATAACATAAATTCATCATTATAGTTATAACTTACTAATTCATTATAATACTCATCATTATGAATTGGATTCCCTGTATCAAACTCTTTTTGATTTTGGGCAATAACAACATAACTATTATCTGATAAATTAAACTCTTTCCATTTCCCTAAGTTATTATCATCACCACTACCATCAATTAATGCCAGTGGATTATTACTATTTAATAAAACATTGCTATTTCTTTTAAAACCTTCAACAACACGTCCATTTTCTACAACAATAAATGCTGTATCATTATAAAAGATATCATTCCAGTTTTTAACAATTTGTTCATATCCTGTTTTATTATAAATTTGAACGGGATCAAAACTTTCAAATAAAATTGCTGAACCATCATTGTTTGTTGTTGTTATATTACGGTTAACAATCTCATCAACAAGATAAGTATTACCATTAATAGTAATAACATTAACATGAGTATCTTCAGATAAGAACTTAGCATATAAAACTAAATTACCTGTTTTGTTTACAATTTCACTTACCTCTCTACCTGTTGAGTCAAACCATCCTAAAAACTCATCATTATGATCAGTGGGCTCTTCTAAAACAATTTCATCTAAAACTGTATAATATTTTGGATTGTTTAAACTATTATTACCAATACTTAAAACATATGTAATTTCATATGTAATAATACTATAACTAGCATTAAGTGTAATATCACTACTAATTGGTGTATTAAAGTCAAATGTTTCTCCATTTAATTGCCATTCAACAAAGGAAAAACCATCTTTTGTTGGTGCATTTGGTTCATTTACTTTTAAACCTTCTAATACTATAACACTATCGATTAATGTTCCACCATTAGTATTAAATGTTACTACATATTCTTCTAAATCTTCTTCCCATATTGCAACTAATGTAATATCTTTTGTTATTATAGTATCAAAATCAAATGGATTACCATCTAATTGCCATTCAACAAAGGAAAAACCATCTTTTGTTGGTGCATTTGGTTCGTTTACTAAATTACCTTCAATAACATCTTCTGTCGCAAACA
>Ga0209075_1000291_pt1 | contig 47803 bp, 40 predicted proteins | sample Stecom2011_FD_187523 | JGI IMG/M metagenome (GOLD analysis project Ga0209075, IMG submission 187523) | Agricultural soil microbial communities from Utah to study Nitrogen management - Steer compost 2011 (SPAdes) (version 2) | ecosystem: Environmental > Terrestrial > Soil > Agricultural land...
GCGAATAAAACCTCTTCATTAAAACCTCTTTGGGAGTTTAAACCTCCAAATCTAAAAAGTTCATTTTGATAAATTTTTGGAGCGTAATAACTACGGGTTGCATTGGCTAATCTGATTACGTTCCTAGGTGTAATTGGGATAAACATTTCTAAACTTAGATTTCCTTTAAATGTTGTGGATGTAGTTAGTGTATCTTCAACAGTGGGTCTACTTTTTCTACGACCTGCTGAAACATCCAAGGATGCGCGAAAACCTTTACTTGGATTAGGCAAATAATCTACATTGTTTCGAAACAACCCAATTCCATAGCTATTACTAGAAACAGAAGCGAAATTATTATTGGGAATGTTGGAAGCACCTGAGAGCAGATTGGAGTTCTCTGCTTGGTAAAAAACTTTGATGTAACTTCCGCCAGATAAGAAGTAACGCACTCCCAAATGGATGTTTGTAGTTAAATACGTGCTGTCTTGTTTGTAAAGATCAAACTTTGTATCGATTCCGAATGGCGTATTAAATAGAAAAGGGAAATTAAAACTTAAGTCTAACTCTTGTGTTTTAGGCTGCAAACTTTTCCAGTTGATTTGAAGCTCTTCTCCACGCTTTATAATATTTAACAATTTCAGCCTAACATCACCTGTGACAACCGTTTTTTCGGTCACTGGGTTCGGTTGCAAGCCAACAATCCCATTGATTAAACTCACAGGAACACTTTCCAAGTATAAATAGAGTTCTGCACCATCAGGCGTAAATAGGAGTTCGTGCGGACGTATCTCTTTTACAAATTGTATCTGCTCTATTTTTGAGGTAATGTTTTTGAGTAAATCTAAATCATAAACATCACCTTCTCGAATTGAAATAGCGTTATGAATAAACTTCTCCCGCACTTTGGATTCTCCTTTAGTATAAATCTTTTTGATTTTCACCAATGGACCTTTTTCAATGTTTAAATGCGCTTTGGATATCCCTGGCTGAATAGTATCTACTTTAAGAAACACCCTTGAAAAGGGATAGCCATTTTGATTAAGGTATTTGTTTACTCCCCTCAACAAATCTTCTACAAGGTGAGGTTTGAAAGGCAGTTGTGAGATCATTCGCTCACTCATTCGAGGGGTTTTACTGATGAGGTAGGCGTCCTCTTGATCAAAAGAAATACTTATTTGTTCGAATTTATCACCCCAATAGAAATCAACATAAGCTGTGTCGTTTTTCCATTCTATACTGTCAATTGATGCTAAAACAAACCCTTTTTTGATGGCTTTGCTTTTTGTCTTTATGAGATAGTCATAAATATCTTGCTTTGAATCAAAGTTTAAATTTTTTTTATGATCAAAATCAGTGTTTTCTTGAGTAACAATAGACAAATAATAAGAATTTTGTCCCATTAAAAGTACAGGTATAAAAAATCCAAGAAGCGTTACTATACGTGTCATTTAACAGCTTTTAACGTTGTATTTAATACTTTATTTTATTTATTTTTTGTAAATCTGCAATAAAATATTCTTTAAGTTTGATGATTATCTATATATTTACATCTTCAAACAAACAATAAAACTATATAAAGCTATGAAAAGAATTATGCCTTGGGCTATTGTCGGAGTATTTTTTGTATCAATTGCCTCTTCTTGTGGATCTTCAAAAGCACGTTGTGATGCGTATGGAGATATTGATACCAAAACAGAACAAAATGACTTAGCTCAGCATTAATTTAGCTCAGCTTTTTAAAATACTATAATAGGCACAGATTCGTTTGTGCCTATTTTTCATTTAGTAAAAGTTCGATATCATCCATCAAAATATCAACCTCTTCTTTACTTGTTCCATCATAATATCCTCTAATGCGCAATTCTGTATCGACCAGAACAAAGTTGTTGGTATGAATAAAATCAGATCCAGCATCTCCCAAGTTTTTTGCTTCAGCAGGTTTGAGTACGAAGAAGGAATTTCTTGCTAAATGGTATAAATCTTCTTTCGTACCGGTTAAAAAATGCCATTGTCCATCTACTGCTCCATGTTCTTCTGCATAGGCTTTCATCACCTCAACGCTATCATGTTCTGGGTTTACAGTGAAACTAAGTATTTTAACTTCATTATTTCCTTTGAAACGTTGTTGAACACGTTTCATTTCTTCAGTCATAATAGGACAGATAGTTGGACAAGTGGTGAAGAAATATTCTGCTACAAAGATTTTATTTCTGACATCTTTTAAAGTAATTTCTTCTCCGTTTTGATTGCGTAATTTGAATTCCCCAATTCGATGTCCAATCCCTATATGTGCAAGTTCAGGATTAAGCATTTCCGCATTTACATCTCTGGGTTGTATAACGGGTAGACTTTTTCTTTCTTGTGACGCTTTCGTCATGTAATAAGCTGTGAAAATCCCCGCAATTAGAATGATTGCTGTAAGTAAAACTCTCATTTTCTTTTTTTATACAAAAATATCCAATATTAAGCGCAATAGCGAAAGGGCACTGTTAATTATTTGCTAATTGCTGTTATAGTTTACTTATAATAGATTAGAAAGCGCTAGTTTTGGATAAAAGGAGTGTTGTAATCACAACTGTCCATCTAAGAGATCATCGTTATTCACTTTTTGTTCACCATTAATAAAAAATGAAATAACGATTAGTGCCAATCCACCAATAAAAAAGTATAAAGTTAGTGGCCAGTGCATGAGGTGGGTGATAATGCCTAAAAACACGATAATCATTCCAATGTGAAAAACAAAAGTCTGTATTTTATTTCTGCTTTTCTTTTTAGCTGGATCAAAAAAATTGGATAGAATTGAGAAGGTGAAACCCAGTAATCCAAAACTAGCAACACCCAAAATACAGAGGGAATTAAAATAACTTAACCCAAGTGGATTAAAACGAAATAGCATCATTAACAAAAATGTTAATGATGCTAAATACGCAATAAAACTTAGTTTACCCCACATTCTATTTTAAGGTGAATGTATCTTTTCCAATTAATGCTCCGTCGGCAAATATCTTTACAACATAATTACCACTTGCGATTTCACTACCTTCTAGGTTATAAACAATTGTCATGTCGATTAACTGACCTTGATAATCAATCTCACGTTTACCAGTATAAAGAATTTCGCTTCCAGCAACTTGTGTAACATCATTTGGACGTCTGTAGATTACTTGTCCATTAGGATCTGTTATCTGCATATAAATCGTCTTGTTACCTGTACGCGCTATTTTATTCTCTCCAATTGTAAATGTGCTTGAAAGAACTTCTGCTCTTGCTGCTCTATTGATTTCTTTAGTGCTTCCACCAAAAGTTTGATAACGCAGAGCTTCACTCTTAAAGTTAAATGCATTTAATTTCGCTCCTTTTGTTAGTAATTCTGCGTTTTGCGCATTTTGCTCTTTCAATTTATCACGCTCACTTTGCGTCTCATCAAGTGCAGAACTCGTTTTATCTAATCTAGAAGTTAAATCGATATTTAAGGTGTTCAATGAATCAATTGTAACCAAGTACCGGTTCATTATTTGACGCAATTGCTCATTACGCTTCTTTAATTTACTGATTTCGTAATAGCTTCTGTTTTTATTGTCTTTTAATTCAGCTAAAAGTATATTTATACTGTCCTTTTGAGCTTGTAAACTATCAGATTTAGAGGCGTCTTTTTCAATCAATTTGTCATAGGTCGCTAGCATTTGCTGAAAATCATGTTTCAAATCCATTGTTGCTCCATCAATATATCCAGATAAAGCCTCATTCATTGATTTCATTTCCAATTCCAATTGGGCATTTGTCGCCTGACAACTTTCGTAGGCCTTGGATTCTTTGGAGTACATCCATCCTAGTGCTCCAGCACCTAAAAGGGCTATAATTGTAATCAATATCCAAGCTCCAGAATTTGATTTTTTCTTGCCATCGTTTACCTCTGTTTTTTGTGTTTCTTCTGACATCGTTTGTGTTTTACTTTAATAATACAAAATTTAATTACCATATTCAAATCAATTATTACTGGCTTTAAGCACCATACTCCATTAAATAGGCTTTTAAAAACGCGTTTAAATCTCCGTCCATTACATCGTCTACATTTCCTGTTTCATGACCTGTTCGAACATCTTTTACTAATTTATATGGATGCATCACATAATTTCTGATCTGCGATCCCCATTCTATGTTTTTCTTTTCAGATTCAATTTCAGCTCTTTTTTCCATTCTTTTACGCAATTCTAACTCATAAAGTTGGGATTTCAATAATTGTATTGCCTTTTCTTTATTTCCTAATTGAGATCGAGACTCAGAGTTCTCAATTACAATTCCTGTTGGCTCATGACGCAATCTAACAGCAGTTTCTACTTTGTTTACATTTTGACCACCTTTTCCACCTGATCTAAAAGTCTCAAACGAAATATCTGCAGGATTAATATCAATTTCAATTGAATCATCTACTAGCGGATAAACATAAACAGAAGCAAAAGAAGTATGGCGCTTTGCATTAGAATCAAAGGGTGATATTCTGACCAAGCGATGTACACCATTTTCTCCTTTAAGGTAACCAAAAGCAAAATCCCCATCAAATTCAATGGTCACCGTTTTTATTCCAGCAACCTCCCCTTCATGATAGTTGAGTTCTTTTAACTTATAACCATTTTTCTCTCCCCACATCAAATACATTCGCAAAAGCATATTGGCCCAATCACAACTTTCTGTCCCACCTGCACCAGCTGTGATTTGTAAAACAGCATTCAAGCTATCTTCTTCTCCAGATAACATGTTTTTAAGTTCCAGCTCCTCTAGTTCGTCAATTATGTTCTTATAGAGACTTTCAATTTCATCTACAGAACCAGCCCCGTCATTATAAAATTCAATAAGAATTTCAAGGTCTTCAGTTTTTTGTTTTAATTCAGATGTCGCATCAACCCAAAACTTCAGTTGACGGTTTTCTTTTAAAAAAACCTCCGCTTTTTTAGAATCATCCCAAAAATGTGGATCTTGAGCTTTAAGCTCATTTTCGTGAATACTTCTCTTTTTATCATCAATGGATAAGTATTCAAATAGTTTATCTATTCGTTCTTTAAGAGATTTTATTTGATCACTGTTTACCATAGGTACAAAAATAAAAAATTGAGTCAATCATAAATTAAAATTATACTTTTTTAGCAAGCAACTGTGTTTTAATTTCTTTCAGACGACGAAAATGATTAATTACTTCGGTTATACATTGAGTTTTATCTTCAAAAGCAATGCAAACGCTAAATTATTTGTAAAAACTCAAGTAATTTGATATAAAAATTTTACATTTGAATCCAAAATTAATAACTATGAATATTCCTGAGGAGTTAAAGTATACAAAAGACCACGAATGGTGTTTGGTAGAGGGTGATATGATTAAAATCGGTGTTACAGATTTCGCGCAAAGTGAGTTGGGTGATATCGTATTTGTTGAGGTAGAAACTGAAGGGGAAACACTTGATCGTGAAGAAGTATTTGGATCTATTGAAGCGGTGAAAACAGTTTCGGATTTATTTATGCCTGTTTCTGGTGAAATCACTGAGTTTAACGAAGAACTAGAAGCAAATCCAGAATTGGTGAACTCTGATCCTTATGGTGAAGGTTGGATGATTAAAGTTAAAATTACTGATCCAGCTGGACTTGAGGATTTAATGAGTGCTGCAGAATATAAAGATATGATTGGTCAATAAGTCGTGTTACGATTTATTCTTCCAAGTTTAGTATGGACTGCATTCGTTGTAGTCATTAGTTTAGTTCCCAGTTCAAACGTAAATTTAAGAGAATTTCAGTTTGAAGGGGTGGATAAAATCGCTCACTTTGTAATGTACACACTGTTGAGTTTGTTTTGGGCAATTGGTTTAAAAAGACAAAATATTTATATAGGCTTGCGTCGTCAGGCTTTTAGAATTTGTATTTTTGGAGGGTTCACACTTAGTTTAATTATAGAACTCATACAAGAATTTGTTATTTTAACACGAAATTTTGAAGTTCTTGACTTGATTGCTAATGGAATTGGTTGTATTTTTGGAGTAGTATTATTTAAGATAATCTATCAAGATTATCAAGATTGAATTAGGAACGATTTTTGTTAGTTAGAACTTTAAGATAAAGTAAAAAATAAGAATATGGCAGTTAAAAAGAATCCAGAATTTGATAATGAACGTTTGAGATTACCTCTCATCTTTTTAGGTTTTTTTATTGTTGGAAGTTTGATTACTCTTTCTTTCTCCTATAAAACCAAAGTAGAATTTGCTTCGGGAGGAAAAGATGACCAAGCTGTTCAAGACATTCCTGAACAACAAGAGGTGATTGAAGAGGACAAGGAAGAACCAGTTGTTCAAGAAGTTCAGGAGCTAGAAGTTCAAGAAACTATAACTGAAGAGATTATAGAAACGAAGAGTGAGGATAAAGATGAGAAAAATGTCATCGATATTATAAAAATTGATAAAGAGCCAGATATTCCTGCGCCACCAGCAGAGATTGTAGAATACCCTGAAAAAGAAGCTGGATTTCCTGGAGGTACAGCAGCAATGCATAAATTTCTTGCGGAAAACATTAAGTACCCTGAAGTAGCAATGGAATTAGGAGATGCTGGTCGTGTATTTGTTGAATTTGTTGTAAACAAGGATGGATCAATTGAGCAAGTTAAAATCCTAAGAGGAGTATCTAAAGAAATTGATGTTGAAGCAAGACGAGTGGTAAGAAAAATGCCGAGATGGGAGCCTGCACAATCTAATGGTGAACCTGTTCGTGCAAGATGTCGTATTCCAATTAACTTTATTCTACAATAATCTTTTGTTGTAAAACATTTGAAAAGTCTATCTTACGGTAGGCTTTTTTTGTAGTCTAAAAATTGTAACTTGTACTCTTAAAAAACTGTAAGATGTGGACAAAAAATGAAGTATGTAGTTTTGTTGATTTAACCTCGTTAAATTCATACGATTCCGTAAAAAGTGTTGAAAAATTCTTAAACCAAGCTTTAGAATTTGAAAGTAAAGGTTTTCCTGTTGCAGCTGTATGTTTATATCCCAATTTTTCATCACAGGCAGTGAAAATGTTAAAAAATTCATCAGTTAAGACGGCAGTGGTTGCGGGTAATTTTCCTAATTCTCAAGGTTTTTTATCAACGAAATTGAATGAATGTGAATTGGCACTCGAAGCTGGAGTTGATGAAATTGATATTGTACTTAATTTAGGAGCTTTTGATGACGGTGACCACCAACATGTAGTTAATGAAGTAAAAGCTTTTAAAGGGTTGATGCCGAATCAATCTCTTAAAGTTATTCTTGAAACCGGATACCTTAAAACTCCTGAACGTATTAAATTAGCCAGTGAATTAGCAATTGAAGGCGGTGCAGATTTTATTAAAACATCGACTGGAAAAGAATTTCCTGGTGCCTCTATTGAAGCTGTTGAAATAATGGCGAAAGTGATCGCAGAAAAAAAGTCAGCTCATAAAGTTGGACTAAAAGTTAGTGGAGGCGTACGAACTTATGAAGATGCTTTGGCTTATATAAAAGTAGTTGAAAAACACCTTGGAAAACAATTTATTACTCCAAATCTATTTAGGATTGGTGCAAGCTCATTGGTTACAAACTTAATGAATGACTGATCTCTTTCAACAATATAATATTACAATTGCTGCTGCCTTGGAAGCCTCTGATGCTATAATGGAAATTTATGCTGGAGACTTTGAGCGTTTCGACAAGGAGGATGGGAGTCCTGTTACTATTGCCGATTTAACTTCTTCTAAAATTATCAGAAAGTATTTACTGACAACTGAAATCCCTATTACTGGAGAAGAAGCAGAAAAACAACCTTATGCTGTACGCCAAAAATGGGATAAAGTATGGTGTGTTGATCCATTAGATGGAACAAAAGAATTCATTAAAAGAAATGGTGAATTCGTGATTAATATTGGACTCATAGAAAATGAAAAGCCTATTTTTGGTTTGATTGCCTCACCCGTAAATAGACAAATTATTATTGGTAACAAGGATAGCGGAGCTTTTCAAATGAGTTATGAAAATGCTCTGGATCCATCAAAATGGGAAAAATTAGAAAACCTTTCGAAACCTCATGATCCAATTCAAATGATTTCTTCGAGAAGTCATTATTCTGGTAATTTGTTGAAATTGGTAGACAGTATTGAAAAGGATTATGGTTTGGTTGAATCGCGAGCAATGGGTTCGGCTTTGAAATTCTTTGAATTGGTAAACAACAGAGCGGATGTTTATCCTCGTTTTGCTCCAACCATGGAGTGGGATATTGCTGCAGGTCAAGCGATTTATGAAGCAATAGGAGGAAAGGTAATTAATGTAAATACTGGAAAACCACTTGTGTACAATAAAGAGAGTTTGAAAAACCCACATTTTATTGCTTCTAATCCATTAATGAACTTACCAATGCATTCCTTTCAACAATGAAATCCTTAAAACAGCAACATATTTTGTTTTATGTTATCTGTTGGATAAGTTTTTCTGCATGGAATCAAGAAATATTAATTCCTGCTGCACGCAATGTAAAGGATGAAGTTCTTTTCTCAGGTACAGACAAAACCCTTATTGGAAATGGGTTTTTCCCTATTTCTTATAGTAATGCTAATTATACTATACCTACAAAAGACACAAGCCGTTCTTGGATTGTGAGAAAGTTATTTACAGAACATTTTATTCAAAAGTCAGGTGATGACTTCTTCTTGGCTGTTGATCCTCTGTTTAATATGTTCCTTGGAAAAGAGCAGTTACAAAATACGCCAGATTATTTATTCCAAAATACCCGTGGAGCTCAAGCATTTGGTCACCTCAAAAATCGCCTTTCTTTTTATACCGCATTTTATGAAAACCAAGCAAGATTTGTGGATTATCAAAATGATTATTTCATTGACAGAGGGGAATATTATCCGAACAGCGGAACCTATACTCAAAGCAATGCTGTTGTTCCCAATGGAGGAAGAACAAAAGCTTTTAAAAGCAATGGCTTTGATTATGCATCCGCAATAAGTTATGTACGCTTAACGCCAATCAAACAACTGGCGCTACAGTTTGGAAATGCACCAAGGTTTTTTGGTTGGGGACACCGATCTCTAATGTTGTCGGATAATTCATACAATTATACCCACTTGTCTATTGATTGGGAAATCATAAAAGGATTGACTTATACTTTTATGCGTGGTAAACAATTGAATTTAATTCGAAAAGTGCATACCAATATGGTCGAATCTCCTTATGAAAGAAAAGGAATAGGCGTTCATTATTTGAGTTATCGACCGATTCCTTCTTTGGTGATTGGATTATTTGAGTCGACTGTTTATTTGCGCGATGAAGCAACAACAAGTCAAAGGGTAAATCCCTATTTCTATCAACCCCTAATTGGTGTAAACACACTTGCCAATGGGGAAGAAAATGCAGACATGAAAAATCTTGTCGGTTTAAACTTAGGATGGCGCTTTCATCCCAATCATATGGTTTACGCACAAACGGTTAGTGATGATTTTAGCAATATGGAATATGGTTTCCAGTTGGGATACAGAACTGGAAACACCTTCGGTATAGAACATTTACGCTTTCAGTTAGAATACAATCAAGCATCTAAAAGATTATACGCTGCAGACAATCACAGGATGGCTTATACTCATTTTAATCTTCCGCTTGCACATACCTTAGGAAACGGATTTAAAGAGGTAGTTGTACGTGCAGCTTATCAATGGAAAAGAATGTTTATTGAAGCTGGAGCAGTCTATTATGAAGCGAATCAGCCAATGGATGGAAAAACGAATCTGTTCCAATCAAAACAGGTGGTGTTTTCAGAAAACAATACAACTGTTCTTAATGGGAATGTTGAATTGGGATACTTAGTGAATCCAGCAACAAGTCTACGTGTTTTTGTGAATGCGAATTACAGAACAAGCACTTCAGATTTTGGCGGTTCACTGAATTATGGTGTGGTCTCTTTTGGACTGCGTTCAGCACTAAGCAATCAATATTTTGACTTCTGATGAAAAGGATTCTAACCATATCGCTCTTGTTTCAAGCTTTGTTCTTATTTGGACAAGAGGAGTTGAATTCAGAAGTAAACTACTTGAATTGCGATCCGTTTTATGAAAATAACGACCTGGAGTCAAATCCTGTTCTTCCCGTTTTGTCTTCTCCAACAGTAATCGGTTATTCTTTACCATGGGTTTCAAAACAAGAGCAGTATAAAAACAATTATTTGAATATTTTCCCAGTGGTAAATGCATTGGGTTCTTTTCAGTCGGATGCTTTAAACACATCTTCTGTGAATGCAGGTGCAGGTTTTGGAATCTCGGGACAGTTTTCTAATCAATTTTATGCCCGACTAATTTTAACAGGAGATTACACTTATCGAGAGGGAAGTAACGAAGCTTATTCAAGTATTTATCAAACTGATTTCTGGGAAGACTTTGATGGTTCGGGAACTATCGGTTTACAACCTCGTTTACGTTTAAGTTATACGCCTTATAATTTTTTAAATATTCAAGCAGGAGTTGATCAGCATTTTGTTGGGCAAGGAAAAAGATCAATGCTTTTAGGGGATTATGGAGCACCTTATCCATTCGTTCAATTGCGCACAAAACTTTGGAAAATTGAGATGGTAAATATCTATCAATTTTTTAAAGAGAATCAGAATTCGAAATTCACCAGAAAGTTTGCATCAACTCATTTCTTCAATTATAAAGTTACCAAGAGATTGCAGATTGGTGTTTTTGAATCTGTAGTCTTTTCACCAAAAGACACCCTAATGAATCGCGGGTATGAAGTCGCCTATTTAAATCCCTTTTTGTTTTATCGTCCAACAGAATACGGGTTGGGCTCCCAAGACCGACTCTTAATAGGGTTAAATTTAAGTTATGAATTTGATCGTATTATGATTTATGGACAACTGGCCATTGATGAATTTGTGTTGAAAGAACTAACAAGTCGCAGTCGTTGGTGGGCGAATAAATACAGCGGACAAATTGGTTTTAAAGGAAAGGAAGAATTATCAATAGGGAAATTGCGTTGGTTGGCAGAACTTAATTTCGCTCGACCCTTTATTTATTCTCACTTGAATGTTTCAACAAACTATGGGAATCAAGGGCGACCTTTAGCGCATCCATTGGGATCAAATTTTGCTGAAGTTTATGCTGAAGCGAGTTTGCAGTTTACGCCAAAATTCAATTTAAAAGGCAAGTTCTTCTTTGTTCAACAAGGCGGTGGAGATGGCAGTGATACCTTGTCTTACGGCTCAGATGTTTACATGCCCTATACAGAAAAACCTTTTGAATATGGATATAAAATTGGTGGAAACGGAAAGATAAACCGTTATCATTTTTCTTTGGAGGCGAACTACCAACTGTCAAAAAAATTAAAAATTGAGGCCTTTATTAGACCAGGATTAGAAGTAAACAACTTGAATGCTCAAGGATATCAATCCCACTTTATACTTTATGGTGGAATAAGAACAAATCTATGGAATGATTATTCTTTTGATTTTTAAATGTCCTTTTTTATGAGTTTTTCCATTACTTTTATGATAAACTCCCTCTACAATGAATGAAATTCTAAAGACCGAAGGTTTACGAAAGTCTTATAAAAAGCTGAATGCACTTAAAGGTTTAAACATTACGGTACAACAAGGTCAGATTTATGGTTTATTGGGACCAAATGGTAGTGGGAAAACAACAACTTTAGGAATTCTGTTAGGCGTTATAAAAGCAGATAGTGGATCTTACAATTGGTTTGGAAAAGGTCAATTGGACTCCAACCGTAGAAACATTGGAGCCTTGTTAGAAACACCCAATTTCTATCCTTATCTCAATGCTATTGACAACTTGAAAATTGTTGCTGCAATAAAATCATTGGAGAATGTCTCAGAAAGAATTGAGAAAGTCCTTAAAAGAGTTGATTTATGGAAAAGGAAAACCGCCAAATTCAGGACCTATTCTTTAGGAATGAAACAACGTTTGGCTATTGCAAGTGCAATTTTAGCTGATCCAGATGTTTTGGTTTTAGATGAACCCACCAATGGATTAGATCCACAAGGAATTGCTGAAATTCGTACGCTTATCCTAGATATTGCCAGAGAAGGGAAAACCATAATTATTGCCTCTCATATTCTTGATGAAATTGAGAAAACGTGTACCCATGTTGGCATTTTAAAAGATGGTGAACTCATCAAAGAAGGAACTTTGGATGAGATTATGTTGCAAGAAAAAATCATGAAGATTAATGCAGATGATTTATTAGCCTTAAAAGATGCTGTTGATCGTATTCCAAGTTTAACCTTTAAACAATCTGTAGTAGATGGTATGCTCATCAGCACCGATGAACACATTTCCTTGGCAAAAGTTAATCAAATGATTGCTGAAGAAGGGGTATATTTAAGTGAATTGGCTATTTACAAGAAAAATTTAGAATCTACATTTTTAGAAATTATCAACAAATGAAACAACTCATCACCATAGAATATTTAAAATTGCGTAAGCTTAAATCCTTACAGATTATTTTTCTGATTTACGCTTTTATTTCCCCAGTAGCGATTTATGCAATATCCTCTTTTATCACGAACTTTATGGGACCTTTTCTCCCTAAAGATTGGTCAGCGCTTCAGTTTCCTGATGTTTGGCCAATTACAGTTTATGCTTCGAGTTACTTTAATGTAATGATGGGAGTTCTAGCAGTAATTATAATTAGTAATGAATACGAATTTAAAACCTTTCGTCAACATGTAATTGATGGACTATCAATCAAAAAAGCAATTCTTGGAAAATTCCTTGTACTGATTTCTTTCTCTTTGATTATCACTTTGTATTCCTTCCTGACCGGATTGTTATTTGGCTTGTTTTATACAACGACAGATGTCTCTGCCTTTGAAGGTATTGAAAGTGTAGGATTGTATTTTATCCAGACCTTATGCTATTTTAGTTTTGCTTTTTTTATCGCTGTTTTAGTTAAGAAAACTGCAGTTTCAATCACCTTGTTTCTTCTGTCTTTTATTACTGAAACAATTATTGGAATTTCAATTTCTATTGGCGGTTTTCAAACTGTATATGCTTATATGCCCTTAAATGCTTTTTCCAAACTGACGCCTTTTCCAATTTTAAAAGAAATGATCGCAGCGGGTAATGAAAGAAGTGGAAATGTACCTGTGATTCTAGACACACCCATTAATATTGCAGTGTGTTTAGGCTATATGGTTTTATTCTTCTTTATAGCTTTTGTTACTTTAAAACGCCGAGATTTATAAGGCTATTTTGAAATCAATTCGAACAGTGCATCTAGTCTTGGAGCAATAATCACTTCAATTCTTCTGTTTTTCGCTTTGTCATTTTCATCTACTGGATGAAATTCAGAACGTCCTGAAGCAGAAAGAATAGCTGGATCAATCCCTGTGTTATCCGTCATTATTCCCACAACTGCTGTAGCACGAAGAACTGAAAGCTCCCAGTTATTCTTTGGGTGGGTTCCACTTGCTAAACGGTCTGTATCGGTATGTCCTTCAACGATAATTTCTAATTCATCGTTTCCTTCAATTGCTTTAGCCAATTGAATGATTGCTTTTCTTCCTTCTGCCTCTACAACTGTACTTCCAGAAGCGAATAATAGTTTAGCCTCTAAACTCACATAGATTTTTCCATTGCGCTCTTCAACTTTTAATCCTTTATTTTCAAAGCCTCTTAAAGCTTGCGCAATTTTACTTTCTAATGCTTTCACGGCCATTTCTTGACGACTAATCATTTCCTCAAGTTCTGCTACACGTTGTTCACGTTCAGCAAGCAACACTTGTTTATTCTTGAGCTCTTTTTCAATATTCAGAAGTGCGTCTTCTTTGCGTTGTGTTTCGATAATTTTCGCTTCTAAGTCTGCACGCATTCGTGCTAAATGCTTAGCGTCACTGTCTTTGATTTTATCTAATTGTTCCTCAAAAGAAGCTCCCATTGAAATGGCTTGTTGGTATTTCGCTTGTAATGAACGGTAAGATTTACCCAACTCTGTTGTATCAGATTTTAATTGAGTAATGTCTTTCTGCATTAAATTCGCTCTTGTCTGAATGGTTTTTAATTGCGCCTCATAATCTAGAGAAGAGGTTTTATATTTCTTTAATTCTTCATTGCAATTTTGTTCTTTTGCTAATAAATCATTGTATTTCTTGGCTGGAACACAAGATCCAAGACCAATTACTAATGTCAAAACTCCTAATATTAATCGCATAACTCTACTTTTGATTCATTCGTAACAAAGTTCGATAATGTTTACCTGCTTTTTCCGATGATCAAGGATAATTTTAAACAGTCTAGTATTGATAACGGAAAATTGTGATTAAGCATGATTCAGTAGTGATGGTAAGTAGGGAGTTTTGAGGGGGTAACTACTGAAATTCTATCTTTAAAACATTTCTCTTATTCGCTTAATCAGTTATAGATCAAAATATTTGAGATTGCAACCTAGCTAGCGAAGCTAATTTGCTTATTTTTCAAGCGTACACAACACCCATCACGTCTCCTTGATTCAGACGCTCTACTCAATATTGTTTAAAGATAAATCTCTTCCAACACCTTACTTTCATGCTCCCAATTCTCTAAAAGAGCGGCTTTTTTACAGTTTTCCTTTAAAAGAGAAAGTAGTTCAGGGTTATCTAAAATTGAATTGATGGTTTGTGCGATTGCTTTTGCACTGTGTTCTGGAATAATTCGCCCTACATCATGTTTTTCAATTACCCTTCTGAGTTCAATTAAATCTGAACTGATCACCGGAGTAGTGGTGTGAATATAATCGAAGATTTTATTAGGCAATGAGAATCTGTAATTAGGATTGGTATCTTTATCTAGACTTAAGCCTAAATCTGCATGATAAGTATAATTCATCATTGTGTCATAAGGAACTCGGCCAACAAAACGAATTTTTTCTTCCAAACCATGTGTTGTCGCCATTTGTTTTAACTGTGGAATAACATCTCCACTTCCTACAATTAAAAACAATGTGTTTTGAATATCTTTCATCGCCATCACCGCTTCTTCTCCTCCGCGATCTACATTGATTCCCGAACCTTGAAGAATAATGATGTTTTGATCTTCGGGTAAGTCCAGTTCCTTTTTACTCAAAATTACTTCAGGCTTCCACAATTTCGAAACATTTCTAACGATTCGCACTTCCTTATTGTATTTTTTTGAATAAATATCAGCAATAGATTGATTTACTGTGTAAACATCTTTTAGTTTCGGGAAAATCCACTCCTCAATCTTTAACCAAACCTTCCTCACTTTAGGTCGAGAGGTGAGTTCAGGAACTTCAGTGAACAATTCATGGGTATCATAAACTAGTCTTGTTTTTCTTTTCATTTTGTGTGCGCAATAATTGGCCAAAAGAGAGTCCAAATCATTACTCAATAAAACATCACATTTTTTAAAAAGAAGAAAACAGAACAAGCGTAAATTATAGTTGGCATAGAAGAGAGCACCTTGTTTAAAAGCGAGTTTAAAACGTTTTAAACGGTATGGACGATCTGTAATGGGTTGACTATTTCTAAGCTTCCTACCCACCAACAGTACATGATATCCATTTTCGTGAAGAAATGAACAAACTTTGTGTACCCTTTGATCGGTAAACAAGTCATTGGTAACAGAAACAATTATCTTTTTTGGTTTCATTGAATACAAATGTAATATTATTCAATCATTCATCATTAAAATATACTTGCTAGCCTTTGAAATATTAACCCGAGATGAAATTAAGTGGAAAAAACCCAAGACTTTTCTTATTTTTGAACAAAAATTTCAATATGCGTTTAATTTTCACATTAATATCGACTATTCTATTTGTTGCTTCATCAACAGCACAAAGTAAAGACCTTAAACTAGAGAAAGGTTTATATGCAAAAATTTCAACTACTAAAGGAGATGTTTTTCTTGAACTCTATCAAGATGAAGCACCTTTAACTGTTGCCAATTTCGTTGGTTTAGCAGAAGGAAAATTGAAAGTTGGTGATTCCATAAAATATGATAAACCATATTATAATGGTGTTGTTTTCCATAGGGTGATTCCCAATTTCATGATTCAAGGTGGAGATCCAACAGGAACAGGTGCGGGTGGACCAGGATATAGTTTTTGGGATGAAGCAGACAATGGTATTGCGCATGATAAAGGGGTTTTATCAATGGCTAATTCAGGCCCAAACACAAATGGAAGTCAATTCTTTATCACTCATTTAGCCACTCCTCATTTGAATGGAAAACATACCGTTTTTGGAAAAGTTTTAGAAGGTCAAGATGTTGTTGATGCTATTGAACAAGGAGATTCGATCCTTAGTATAAAAATCATTAAAAAAGGATTCAAATACAAGTTGTTTTATAATCCTTCTAAAGTTTTTAAAAGTGAATATCAACGTTTGAAATTAGTAAAAGAAGCTGAAAGATTAAAAGCAGAAAAACTAAAAGCGCAAAACAAAGTTCGAGTGATTGAGGCAGAAGCAAAAACTCAAGAAGAATACAAAACATACTTCTATGATTTAGTAAAAGAGAAGGCACCTGGTGCTGTTCAGACAGAATCTGGCTTAGTGTATGTTATTCATGAAGAGGGTGAAGGAGAAGTTGCTGAGAGAGGCGACAAAGTAAGTCTTCATTATTTAGGTGAGTTTGTTTTGGGTGGAAAATTTGATTCATCTTATGATAGAAATGCGCCTTTAGATTTTGAATATTTAATCAACGGATTAATCCCTGGATTTAATGAAGGTGTTGGTTTAAGTAAAAAAGGAACTAAAATAGATTTGTATATTCCTTATTTTTTAGCGTATGGTAAAAATGGAAGAGGGGCTCAAATTCCACCTTATTCTGATTTGCTTTTTAAAATTGATGTGTTAAACGTAGAAAAAAAATAATGACTCTCAAACTACTACTACTTTCATCTGTTTTTTTAACCTCTATTCTTTTTTCACAAGAAATAGATATTCAGGTTATTGATGTTCAAACAGAGAATCCGGTATCTTTTGCCAAAATCAATGATGGAAAGGGTACTTCCCTCATCACTGATATTGACGGAAAAGCAAAACTTACGGTTATAGAATCTCACCTCTATTCTTTCCGTTTTTTTGATTACAGAGACACGCTTATAAAAGGGTCAGAGTTGATTAAGAACCCAACGGTATATATGTCACCAGACGCCCAAGTTTATGGTGAGGTAGTCATTACACCGGGTGAAAATCCAGCACATAGAATTATTCAAAATGTGATGGATAATAAAAATCAAAATGATCCATTAAAAAACAATTCTTTCATTTACGATTCTTATTCTAAACTATATATCACCGGAGAGTTGGCTGAAGGCGTTAGCCGCGATACCATCACCGATTCAACAATGATTATGGCTTTTAATATGTTAGAACGTCAATATTTATTCTTGGCAGAAACAAAGGCTACACGCTCATTTAACCCGCCAAATTATGACAAAGAAGTTGTTACAGCTTATAATGTTTCAGGATTGAAAAATCCAATTTTTGCAACAATTGTAAATCAGTTTCAATCTTTTTCTTTTTATGATAATAATTTTGTGCTGAATAACAGCGAGTATATTAATCCTATAGCGCCAGGAAGCTTGCGTCGCTATTTGTTTATTCTTGAGGATACACTTTTTCACCCTGATACTCAAGACACCACTTATACAATTAAATTTAGACCACGAAAAGGCAAGAACTTTGAAGGTTTAGAAGGATATTTATACATTCATACGAAGGACTGGGCTATAGAACGTGTTATTGCTTCTCCTTATACTTCAGGAGAATTACTTAAGGCTAAAATTATTCAGGAATATGATGTGGCTAACAATGTAAAATGGTTTCCAAAAAAGATAAGTACAGAGATTGATTTTGGTATGAACTTCGGTGGTTACGGAGATATCATTGGAAGAAGCTCTTTATATATAAGAGATGTAAAATTTGATCAAGAAATCAAAAAAGGATTTAATCCGGTATCCGTAGAGGTCAGAGAAGGGGCTTTGGCAGATTCCTCTTTATTAAATGAGGAACGTGGTGATACTTATACTGGAAAAGAACAGAGAACATACACAAAGGTAGATAGTTTTGCTGAAGAATCGAATTTAGGACGATGGCTTGAGGTTCTTGAAATTGCCTCAACTGGTAAAATACCTGTAGGAAAATTCAGTATTCCAGTTACGGACATTATATATTATAATGATTATGAGGGTCTTCGTTTAGGTCTAGGACTGGAAACAAATCGAAGAATGAGTAAAATAGTTCAAGTTGGTGGATATTTTGCCTATGGTTTAAGGGATAAAGAATGGAAATGGGGGGGTGATTTGAGTTTTATGATTCATCAAGAAAGGTTGATTAAATTAAACCTGCACTATAGCGACGATGTTTATGAAAGAGGAAGTACAAATATGTATGATGATGCTTTCAACATTGTAAATCAAGGAATTTACCGCGATTTCTTTATTAATTTGATGGATAGAGAACGTTTTGCTGGAATCAACCTGAGTGGATTGATAAGACAAAATATGAAACTGCAATTATTTGGAAATTATAAACGATTTACTTTTACAGATAGTTATCAGTACACACCTTTATTTACTCAGAATGGGACTTTGGATAATTTCGATATTGCAGAAGCGGGAATTGTATTCAATTGGAATATTCGTGAAAAAGTAATGATTCTTGAAGACCGTAGGGTTTCTTTAGGTACAAAATGGCCAAAAATCACATTAAAAGCCGCAAAAGGATTTAGTGGATTGTTTGAGTCAAATTATGATTATTATAGGTTCAAGTTTACAGTTCATCAAGACTTTAAAATCCGTGGTGCTGGTAATTTGAGCTTAGTAAGTAAAAGTGGAATGACCGTTGGAAATGTACCGCTTACATTGAGTCAAATCGAAGAAGGAACAGGGAGGAACTTTAACTTGTCTGTTATTAATACATTTGAAACAATGAGACCTTCTGAGTTCTTTAGTGATCAACATACTGCACTTTTCATGCGTTATACTTTTTTACCCATTAAAAACAAGACTGATTGGACAGAGCCTACATTTGTGATTCATAGTGCAGCTGGTTTTGGTGAAATGAAAAACAGAACAGATCATTCTGGATTCGATTTTAAAACTGCTGATGATGGGTATTATGAGTCTGGATTAATTGTAGATAATTTATTAATAAGTAGTGGTATTATCGGGTTTGGAGTTGGTGCTTTTTATCGCTACGGACCTTATGAGCTTCCTAAAATGAGTGATAACTTTTTCTATAAAATATCTGTTCGGATAAATATCTAATGGTTTCTTTTGCTATCGCTCGCATTCGCTTAACTTTGTTTACTTATGTGGAGAGATCAAAGAAATATTGTTAGCAAACTTTCTTTCAGTAGACTATTGAATTTGTATAAGTTGTACAAGGGCTATTTGTTGGCTAAATATTTTAAAAAAGTTAAATCCAAAGACTTGCCTTTTGCAGCAAGTATTGAACCTACAACAGCTTGTAATTTAGGATGTCCTGAGTGTCCAAGTGGATTAAAACAATTTACACGTCCTACAGGAAAACTAGACCTAAATGTGCATCAAAATATGCTCGATCAATTAGGGAAGCAATTGTTTTATATCAATTACTATTTTCAAGGAGAACCCTTTTTGCACCCTCAGTTTTTGACTTTAATTCATGAAGCACATCAACGCAATATTTATACAGCAACCTCCACAAACGCTCATTTTATTACAGAAAGTAAAGCTGAAGAAATTGTTACTTCAGGACTCGATCGTTTAATTATCTCTATTGACGGACTCACCCAAGCTACCTACGAACAATACAGAAGACAAGGAAAGCTTGAAAAAGTGATTGAAGGAACAAAACACATGATTACTGCCAAGCAAAAACTAAAGAGTAAAACTCCACATATAATTTTTCAATTTTTAGTCGTTAAGCCAAATGAACATGAAATAGACGATGTCTTTAAACTTGGAAAAGAATTAGGAGTAGACGAAGTTCGTTTGAAAACAGCCCAATTATACGATTATAAAAACGGAAATCCTTTGATGCCCACAAACGAGAAGTATTCTCGCTACAAAAAAATGAAAGATGGTACGTACAAAAGTAAATATATCCTCAGCAATCATTGTTGGAGAATGTGGTCATCAACTGTTTTAACTTGGGATGGTAAAGTTGTTCCCTGCTGTTTTGATAAAGATGCCCAACATGTGCTTGGAGATGTAACTAAAACAGATTTTAAAACGATTTGGAAACACCCTCGCTATCAATCTTTTAGAAAACAAGTTTTTACTGATCGCTCGAAAATTGATATTTGTAAAAACTGTTCTGAAGGTGCTAAAGTTTGGACTTAAGTGAGTTTTCCACTAACATTCTGTTGGAATGATGATTATTTCCTTCCGTATCTCTAAAAGTCTTAGATTTATTTAATAGATTTGAGTACTCATTTATTATCTACATTATGAAGACAGCTACTACTGTATTTTCAATGAAGAATTTATGATTACAAATTAAACTCGAAGCGGGTTGAGATTTCTTTTCTCGATTGGTTTTGTTTTTTACTATTGATGTTAAAATGTCAATAGTATTTGCTATAGATTTCAACTAAAGAATTAACCGTTAAACAAGAATAATTCAAAAATTAAAGCAATAAAAAATTGAGGTTTTACTAATGACCACCTCGCTTTTCATTGTTAAAAAAGGTTAAGCAATGATTATAAGAAAGGGATACTCGTATTTTAGTTCACTAAAGTGAAAAAGATTCAACTTAAACATATCGTATTTTTAGTCAGTACTGCATTGGTGGTATTGGTGTTTCTTCAGCTATATCAAGCTTTTCAGTTGTATGAAAAGAAATCTGAAGAGTTGAATAATCATATTGATAACGTTTTATCTAAAGTGGCCATCCGACATGAAAAAGCTTCTGACTTAGAGAGGTATACTTCTTTCTTTGGAAATGATTTTAGTGGTCAATATAAAATGGCGCTTAAACAAGAATTCCAGAATCTTGTTCCCGTTAGAGAATCGGTTTCTATTAAAGATACTTTGATTTATGAAGATGGAAGAGACGTTAAGTATTTATACATTACTGGTGATTCGTATGATTCTTTAACCCATGTTACCGCTAAACACAGTGTATTAGCAAGAGATATTAGTGAAATACCATCATACATTAAAAAAGGTCCAAAGCCAGGTGCGGGTCATGAATCTAATGATTTAGCCTTTCAATTGGATAAAAGAGTGATCAACAGTCTATTTAAAAAGTCTAAATACATCAATGAAATGATGGTCACCGCCTTTAGAAGTAGTGGTCATAATAAACCAACAGAACGTGTTGATTTAGCTTTTTTAGATTCTATGATTTCAAAAACTTTTGAAGTGGAAGAATTAGCAACTAGTTTTAACTATGGCATTTTTGATGAGGAAAAAGAGATTGTTACTTTTCCTGCTTATACTGATCGCTATAACTTGTCTATCAATCCTGAAAAATCAATGAAAGTAAAGCTCTTTCCAGGAAATATATTCGATGAAGAATTGACGCTTCATGTGTCTTTTCCACAAAAAAACTCAGTTTTGTTTCATGAAATGTGGCTGACTTTAACTGTGAGTATATTATTGGTTATTCTGGTTGTTATCTCCTTTTATGTGATGTTTAAAACCATCCTTAATCAACGGAGATTAGCTGAAATAAAGAATGATTTTATTTCTAATATGACACACGAGTTTAAAACACCAATCAGTACAATCTCTTTGGCCTGCGAAGCAATGTCTGATAGCGATATGAATAAAGGAGGAACCAATACAATGGCTCCTTTTATTAAAATGATTGATGAAGAAAATAAACGCTTAGGCGGCTTGGTTGAGCAAATATTAAAAGCAGCTGTTTTAGATAAAGGAGATATTAAAATTAAACGTGATCAATTAGAGCTGAATGAAATTGTTTCTCAAGTGGTCGGAAAAGCAAAAATCCGCATTCCTAAAGGAGGTATAAAGCTAGAACAAGCTGTTGGATTACTGCCTTTTATTGGAGACCCTGTTCACAGTAACAATCTGATTTCTAATTTGATTGACAACGCGATTAAATACAGTAAAGAGGAGGTCGATATCCTTGTTCAAACTGAAAAACTACCCGACGGTGACTATCGTTTAACAGTAAAAGATAAAGGGATAGGAATTAAAAATGAACACATCGATAAAATATTTGATAAATTATACCGTGTTCCTACTGGAAATGTACACAATGTGAAAGGGTACGGTTTAGGACTCAATTATGTAAAAGCAATTGTTGATATTCAAGGATGGAGCATCAGCGTTAAAAGTAAATATGGTGAAGGAACAACCTTTATTTTATTAATTAAAAATTCAAAAGAACATGAGTAATTCAATAAAAATTCTACTGGCAGAAGACGATAATAATCTTGGTTTATTATTGGAGTCTTTTATTAAAGCAAAAGGTTTTAAGGTTGATCTTGCTAGAGATGGAAAACAAGCACTTGAAAAATTTAATCAAGATACCTATCACTTTGTTATTTTGGATGTAATGATGCCAGAGATGGATGGTTTTACCGTAGCAAAGGAAATCCGTGAGATCGATACTAAAACTCCAATACTATTCCTTACTGCGAAGTCTATGAAGGAAGACAAACTTGAAGGTTTTGCTATTGGTGCTGATGATTACCTTACAAAACCATTTAGTATGGAAGAGTTAGTTGCACGTATTGAAGCTATTCTTAAACGCTCAAATGCAAGCGATTCTCCATTAGATGATACTTTTACTATTGGCCGTTTTTCTTTTGATCCGCAAAAAAGAATTATCAATATAGATGGTGAAGAAAATAAATTGACAACCAAAGAAAGTCAACTGCTTAAACTATTGGCGAAAAATAAAAATCAAGTACTTGACCGACAAGCTGCATTGCGTTCTATTTGGGGGGATGATAATTACTTCAATGGTCGAAGTATGGATGTTTATATTGCCAAACTAAGGAAAATATTAAAAGCAGATGAGAATATTGAAATTATGAATATCCATGGAAAAGGATTTAAGCTTTTAGATCAGTAGAAATTAACTGCTCTATCCCATATTAGGTTGGGCTTGTATCGCTTGGTACAATACTTGTTTGTTTATCATCATCATTATAAAAATAAAGTACGATGGAAAACAAAAACCCAAAATTCGATTTAGAGTCCAACAGAAAAGTATTTTTTCAGTTGGGCTTTTTCATTGTTGGAACTGTCACTTTGATGGCATTTACCTACAAAACACCTGTTTATCTGCATGAAAAAACTTCAGTTGAACAAGAAGTTGAAGTACCTATCATGTTGGTAGAAAAACAAGATGATCCTATCATCGAAATACCTAAGGTTGAAAAGTTACCTGATGCTGGACCTTCAACACCTATCTTTTCAAATAATTTATTGAGTAACATTAAACCCACGAAAAGTATAGATGATGACCCGAAGTCGGTAATTACCACAAGTAAAAACCCAATTTCTCCTGTGATTTTCAATGTAGATCCTGTTATTGCACCTGCTTTAGGAGTTGTGGTGAAATACCCAGATGTAGACGCAAAGTTTGATGGAAACTGGCTTTCTTATTTAAAGAAAGAAGTTAAATACCCAGAAATAAGTCAAGTACACAATGAATCAGGGACTGCTTATGTAACTTTCGTAGTTGAAATAGATGGAAGCGTAACCGATGTAAAAGTGTTGAACAAAGATTTACCGCATAGTCTTCAAAAAGAAGCAATCCGTGTTGTAAAGGCATCTCCAAAATGGAATCCTGGAAGTAAAAACGGAGAAAAGGTGCGTTCACCTCAAACTGTTAAAATCAATTTTATATTGATATAAGCTCATTAGTAGATTGGTTATTTGGTTATGAAAGCAAAACGAAAGTTTTGCTTTTTTTTGGTTTACCCTACGGCTGATGCTGCTCCCGACAAATGTTGGGATTCATTGTTGCGCTTTAAATCCATCAACTTTCCCTATAAAAAAGAGTAAGCACTTCTGCACTCACTCTCTTCTTTCATCTCTGTATTGTGGTCCCACCTGGGCTTACTTTGACTCCTATCGTCGCTCAGCATAAACTTCATCTCGACAGGCTCGATGCAACGCTCGCTTTAAACTTTTCTCCATAAAAAAAAGACCTTACTGAATAGTAAAGTCTTTCTTTCAAACTGTGGTCCCACCTGGGCTCGAACCAGGGACTTTCTGATTATGAGTCAGATACTCTAACCAGCTGAGTTATAGGACCAGTTAATTTTCACCTAAAAGCCTTGATTTTATGTCAAAGCGATTGCAAAAATAATATTATCCTGCGTAAATAGCAATAAGAAATGAAAATATTGTTTTTTAATTATGGATAAATAAAAAGGAGCGAAACAATTGTCTCACTCCTTGATCTTATAATTTTGAAGACTTTAATGTTTTCTTACAAAGTCTATTTTGGCATTTCACGTGTGAACGCAGGAATACCTGTAACATCCATACCTGTAATTAACAAGTGGATATCATGTGTTCCTTCGTAGGTTACCACTGATTCAAGGTTAGCCATGTGGCGCATCATTGAGTATTCAGAAGTAATCCCCATACCACCGTGCATTTGTCTTGCCTCTCGTGCTATGTTTAAAGCGATTTCAACGTTGTTACGCTTCGCCATAGATATTTGTGCTGAAGTTGCCTTATCTTCGTTTCTAAGTTGACCTAAACGCAAAGTCAACAATTGTGCTTTCGTGATTTCAGTAATCATTTCTGCCAATTTCTTTTGCATTAATTGGAAAGCTCCGATTGGAACATTGAATTGGATTCTTTCTTTAGAATAACGCAATGCTTGATCATAACAATCCATTGCCGCTCCTAGAGCACCCCAAGCAATTCCGTAACGTGCAGAGTCTAAACAAGACAATGGTGCACCCAATCCACTTCTTCCTGGTAAAAGATTTTCTTTAGGAATTTTTACATTTTCGAAAATTAGCTCACCTGTTGCCGAAGCACGCAGTGATAATTTTCCATGCATTTCTGGAGTAGAGAAACCTTCCATTCCTCTTTCTACAATCATTCCATGAATTCTTCCGCTTTCGTCTTTTGCCCAAACCACAGCGATATCTGCAAAAGGAGCATTAGAAATCCACATTTTCGCACCATTCAATAAATAATGGTCTCCCATGTCTTTAAAGTTGGTAATCATACTTGATGGATCCGATCCATGGTCAGGCTCTGTTAATCCAAAACATCCAATCATTTCTCCTGAAGCAAGCTTAGGAAGAAACTTTTGTTTGTGTTCTTCCGATCCGTATTTCCAAATTGGATACATCACTAAAGAACTCTGTACAGATGCAGTTGAACGCAAGCCACTATCGCAACGCTCTAGTTCTTGCATTATTAAACCATAAGAAATTTGGTCTAATCCTGCACCACCATATTCTTCTGGTATATAAGGTCCGAACGCTCCAATTTCACCTAATCCACTTAAGATGTGCATAGGGAAAGTAGCGTTTTCATAATGTTCATCAATAATTGGAGATACCTCCTTTTTTACCCAGTCTCTCGCAGTATCGCGGATTAATTTATGTTCATCGGAGAGTAAATCATCCATTCCATAATAATCTGGGTGTGTGTATAAATCTGACTTCATGTTCTACTTTTTTATTTCGATTCCAAATTTACAGAATTATCTCGTCTTTTTAGAGAATAAAGTGAAGAGAAACATTCCTTCTTATATTTTTGTATTTTTAAAGCCAAAAGTTGATTTCATTTCTGACATTTGAATTGAAATTTATGAATAGCCTGAAAGTAGAATGAACGAATTTGAACTGTTATTACGAAAAGAGATATTTCCACATTGGATTATCTACACGCTCTTGCTTTCTATTGTTGTGCTTTCAGTCTTAAAACACCAAAGAGAGGTGGTTTTTACTAACTTAAGATCTGTTTTTTTTAATCCCCCATCGTCTGTTTCTTTTACCAAAGAAGAAGTTAGTTTTTTCGGATTTACCAATTGGATGTTGCTGTTCAATTATTTTGCAGTTTCGGCATTGGCAATATACATGGTACTGGTTTACTTCGAAAACACAAGCTTTTGGTTGATGTTAGTTCCGATGGCCTACTATTTCTTCCAACTTACGGCCTTGTTTTTTGTTGGTTTATTAAGCGGTGAGGTTAGAAAATTGTGGGATAATATTTTATTATTAAACTTCACTTCTCATGGTATTGGAATAATATTTATCCCAATATTATTTGTCTGGTTACTTAATCCAACGCTCTCTCCATACATTGTTGATGGACTTTTTGTATTGTTTGGTTTAATGCATTTAATTCGAATACTAAGGGGTGTCTTTTTAGCTCTTCGTAATAAAGTGTTGTGGTATTATATAATTTTGTACCTTTGCGGCTTGGAAATCTGGCCGATAATTGTAGTCTATATGCTACTATCGCCTGATTTCATTGGATAATTCGAGTTATTAGGAACTAAAATACTGCTAAATTTTGAGTATTCGAACCGTTTTAGTATCACAGCCAGAGCCAGAGAGCAATAAGAACCCTTATCTTTCGTTGGCTGAAAAATACAAATTGCAAGTTGATTTCAGACCTTTTATTCATGTTGAAGGCATAGATAAGTCTGAATTTAGAAACCAAAAAATAAATTTTGCAGAACATACTGCAGTTATTTTGACTTCTAAGACTGCAGTAGATCACTACTTCCGTATGGCAGAAGAGTGTAGATTTGAAGTGCCAACTGAGATGAAGTATTTCTGTATCTCCGAAGCAGTTGCTTATTATCTACAAAAATATGTTACCTACAGAAAAAGAAAGATTTTTCATGGTAAACAGACGATTCTGGACTTGATGGAGTCCATCAAGAAACATAAAAAGGAAACTTTTTTACTTCCTTGTTCTGATATTTTGAGAGACAGTATCCCAGAGGCACTAGATAAAGAGAAAATCACCTATAAAAAAGTTGTCTTATACAGAACTGTAGCTTCAGACTTGTCTGATCTAGAAAGTGTTCAGTATGATGTTCTGGTTTTCTTCTCTCCTTCGGGAATTGAATCTTTGTTAAAAAACTTTCCAAGTTTTAAGCAAAATAAAACCTTGATTGCTGCATTTGGACCAACAACAGCGAAAGCGATTGTGGATAACAATTTGAGATTGGATATTCATGCGCCTCAACCCCAAGTTCCTTCAATGTCATTAGCGATTGAGCAATTTATTAAGGACTTCAAAAAGGGGAAAAAGTAAACATTATCACTTTAAATAAAAGACCGTTTTTAATGGTTTTTTATTGAATTAATATTATAAATCGTCTTGTGAAAGCAAGGCGATTTTTGTATGCTTTTATGTTTTTTTATCAAGCGAAATGCGAAAAATATATAATTCTATTGCGATCTCCAATGGATTTTGGCAATTATGATTAAATTTATCTTTTATAATAAACTCTAATGTCGCAAAAAGCTAAAACAGAAAGTCCGCGTTTTAAAAAATCTATTTCAACAGGCTTAATTGTATTGTTGTGGGTTTTTGGTTTAATCCCATTTTTCTTTATCGTGTATTTACGCTACGTAAAAACAGATGATGAAGATTTGCCCTCAGTTTCTATGCTTGAAAATCAAGAAGAGCTCTTAGCAACAACGGTTTTTGCTGATGATGGGGTGACCGAGTTAGGAAAATACTGGAGGGTTAACCGTACAAGCGTTTCTTATAATGAGATTTCGCCTTTTGTTGTCTCGGCACTGATTTCTACAGAGGATGAACGTTTCGAAAATCATTCAGGGATAGATGCAAAGGCTGTTGGTCGTGCTTTAGCCAATATGGGTGAAGCTGGAGGAGCTTCAACGATTACGCAACAGTTAGCAAAATTAATTTTTACTTTAAAGGAAAGAGACGAACGTAAGAAAGCACAGCAGGAAAACGCTGGTCCAACTGCAGAGGAGCAAAGGCTCCAAAACATGAGCGGTATAGAACGAAGATTGTATGAGAAGGTGAAGGAGAACGTTATCGCTCTTCGATTAGAGAAGCGGTATACAAAAAACGAAATTCTTACAATGTATTTGAATCAATTTGATTTTTTAGAAAATGCAGTTGGAATTTCTAGTGCTTCAAGGGTTTATTTTAATAAAAAAGCTTCCGAATTATCACCAGATGAAGCAGCTATTTTGGTGGGAATGTGTAAAAACCCTGGTCTCTACAATCCTTATGGATTTACTGTAAAAAACTATGAAGACCGTATTGCTTCGAGAAAAAACATTTCTAAAGATCAGGTGACACGAGAAGATATGTTGGCTGAAAGAGAGAAAGACTCCTTGCGAGCAATTAATCGCCGTAATGTTGTATTGTATAAATGGTATGAAAATTCAACAAAGAATAATCCTTCTTTGACAAGTAAAATCAACAAAGCACAATATGATAGTTTAAAAGCCCTTCCTATTCATACGGATTATCAAACTGTTGACCATAAGGAAGGTGCAGCTCCATATTTTAGAGAATCACTTAGGAATACGATTTCAAACATTTTGTCTGAAAAACAAGAAAGTGGAGAGCTAAAATACAAGAAATCCAATGGAGAAGCCTACAGTATTTATGAAGATGGATTGAGAATTTACACAACAATTAATGTAAATATTCAAAAACATGCTGAAAATGCTTTAACCAGACATTTAAAAAACAATATCCAAGAACCTTTTACTAAGAATAATTTAAGGACAGATAAGTATCCATTTGCTTATAATATTGATGATAAGACGATAGAAAACTTAATGAACAGTGCTAGAAAACGTTCAGAACGATATACTAAGGCACGATTGAGAGATGTTCCTGAGAAGGAAATTATAGCTGGTTTTGATAAAGCTATCTCTATGAAGGTGTTTTCATGGAAGGGAGATATTGATACTGTGATGACACCGAATGATTCTATTCGTTATTATAAAAACATTATGCGCGCTGGTTTAGTTTCTGTTGAACCACAAACAGGATTCATTAAAGCTTGGGTTGGAGGTCCAGATATTAATCATTTCGCCTATGATCACGTGGCACAAGGAAAAAGACAGGTGGGATCAACGATTAAACCTTTTATTTATTCAGCAGGTATGCAGTTTGGGGTTATTACACCCTGCGAAACAACTCCAAATATTTCCTACTGTGTGGATGTTCAAACAGGTTCTGGAGTCGAAGATATGACCCAGTGGTGTCCTCGAAACTCTGGAAGTAAAATGAATGGAGAGCCAGTAAGTTTTGAAAAAGGATTGGCTAATTCTATGAATAACATAACTGTTTCTGTAATGGCAAGAATGGGAGGGGTTGCAGGGCCACGTGCTGTTGCGAAATTAATGAGAGACCTTAACATCAACGTCAGAGAAGAAGATATTGTTCCTGCAATGTGCTTGGGGGTTATGGACCTTTCTCTTTTGGAAATGGTGGGTGCACAATCTGCATTTGTTAATGGTGGAATATATACTCAACCCACATCGATTATTCGCATTGAAGATAGAAATGGAAATGTAATTTATGAACATCAACCCGTTTCCAGAGAAGCAATGTCTGAAGAATTGGCTTATGCAACTCTAAGTATGATGCAAAAGGTAATTACGCAAGGAACTGCAGCGAGTTTGCGCGGAACATGGAGGGGTGATTGGGGAGGAATTACACAACCAACCGCTGGTAAGACAGGAACAACACAAAACAACTCAGATGGGTGGTTTATGGGGCTTACTCCAGATCTTGTGACTGGAGTTTGGGTGGGTGCTGAAGATATGGCTGTACGTTTCCGCTCTATGGAATGGGGGCAAGGTGCTCGTTTAGCATTACCGATTTATGGGTACTTAATGCAGGAAGTGTATAAAGATCCTAATATTCATATCTCAACTGAAGATTTTGAAGTACCTTATGGATACTCAAGTTCAATGTATAATTGTGATAATAAGTCTGAATCAGGTAAGAAAGACCCTGAATTTGGAATTTAAAATAAAATAGTATGAGAAAGACTGTAGATAATGTAGAAGAAGCGTGTGAAGGGATTGAGTCAGGAATGACTTTAATGCTTGGTGGTTTTGGATTATGCGGTATTCCTGAAAATACAATTGCTCACCTTGTGGAATTGGGAGTGAAAGACCTTACTTGCATTTCAAATAATGCTGGAGTTGATGATTTTGGATTGGGTTTATTGCTCCATAAAAAACAAATTAAGAAAATGATTTCTTCTTATGTTGGAGAAAATGATGAGTTTGAAAGACAAATGCTTTCTGGTGAATTAGAAGTTGATTTGATTCCTCAAGGTTCTCTGGCTGAACGTTGTCGTGCTGGTGGAACAGGAATTCCTGCGTTTTTCACGCCTGCTGGTTATGGAACTGAAGTTGCCGAAGGGAAAGAAGTACGTGATTTCAATGGAAAACCTCATATTCTTGAAACAGCCTTAACTGCAGATTATGCAATAGTTAAAGCATGGAAAGGTGATACTGAAGGGAATCTTATTTATAAAGGTACAGCCAGAAACTTTAATCCAGTAATGGCTATGGCAGGTAAAATTACCATCGCTGAAGTTGAGGAGCTTGTTCCTGCTGGTGAACTCGATCCAAATGAAATTCATACGCCTGGAATCTTTGTTCAACGGATCTTCCAAGGAGATAAATTTGAAAAGAGAATCGAGCAATTGACAGTTAGAAAGAAAGCGTAAATCTTTTAAAATAAAACTAATAATTGAAGCAGTGTTTCCAACAGGAAATACTGCTTTTTCCTTTCCTCTCTCTATTAATTTTTAATTAAAAATTAATACTCACTCCTGGTCCAATCAGAAAAAAGAACTTCGATTCATTCAAGAAGTAACCCATTCCAACATATAGTGGAAATGAAAGTTTACGGTTCTTTTTAGTTGGATATACAGAGCCTAACAATACGATTCCTAAATCTCTTTCTGCATCAGGATTAAAGTTAAATGCATTTTTCGCTAAAAACCCAGCGCCTAATTTATAAGGTCTAAGCTTTTGTATTTCGCCTTTTTGATAAAATGAAAATTGCGCTAACATAGAAAGTGAAATACCACTTAAACCTGGGAAACCTGGTTCGCCAACCTTCTTTATGATTAATCCTGCAGGAATAGATAAATCAACATCAAATGCTACATATTTGGCTTTAATTATTTCAACACGACTGGTATATCCTTGTCCACCATATACGTTTTTACGGTGCCTAATGATCAACTCTATTTTTGCCCAGTTCTCAAGGCTATGCGTCTTGTTAGAAAGAAAGTCATTTACAGAAATGGGCTCATTCATACAGCCAGTTGAACTGGTATAAGAAAAACTACGTGGAGAATTTGATCCAGGACAAATTACAATGTCATCAATGATTTGTTTTTCAACTAGCTTGTTACGACTATCCGTAATTCGCACTTCAATTTCTAAGTATTGCTTTCCATACAATTCAAAAGCATCGTCAATGTATTGGTTGTCAAACTGTATACTGACGTCGCCTATCGTTTTTTCGTGTAAAATGGGTTGACTTGCATCTTTAGCTATCACTGGTTTTCCGCCGTATTCTACAATTACAAAATCGAGTTCTTTAGGGCGTTGGTATTCAATAATATCTAACATAACCCCCGTTTTTGTATTTCCAGAATAAATATTGATGCTTTTCTTACGAATATCAATTGGTACTTTCAGTATATAATGGGAAACCGTTTCATTTTTGATAATACTGTCGGTAGATAAATCAATTAAATCTTCAAATTTGAATTCTGTTCTTCCTAATCCCTCTCCTTCTAAACGGATTTCTACTATTTCTCCTGGAAAAATCTGTTTAGATTCTACCCAACTTCCACCTTGCCTTAAGATACTTACTTGATGAATTTTCGGCTCTGGAACGATGTTAATATTAGTGATGAACCTGGGTACATCGCCTTCCTTAATATACAAATATCCTGAGGAAATCTTGTGATAATTATAAGGCCTAAACATACAAAGCACCTTGTCATTGTTTAATCTTCTAACTGTATAAAGTTCAGCGATGAGTGGACCTCCAGATTCATCTGTTGCTTCTAGTCGATACGTTTTGTTGATGGCTAACAATCGGTGATTGTCGATTTGTAATTCAATACCTTTTGGATTTTTTGTTTCCCAAATGACTTCTTTGTTTTCGAAAGTCAAGAATTTTAAACGCGACCCTTTTACATTAAAGGTGAATATTTGTTTGTCTAACTTATATTTAGGTCTTCGGTTTTCAATGTTCGGACGGTACAAATCAATGGTGAAATCAACTTCGATTGTGCCAGTTTCAGTTGGGATAAAAGACAGCCATATTTTATCATTACTTCTGTGGATACGGTATTCATAGCCTTCTTTCTGTTTCCATAATGGATCAATGATAATGTTATCTGAATGATTGGTGACCAGTTCAAATGTTTTTTCATCTCCAATATATAAATCTCCATCTCCTGGGTAAATTGTAGCATAAGTATGGGTATATGGAAAAATGGGAATTGCAATGATTTGTCCTTCTTGTGCAATGTTTAAATTTAAAAAAGTGGCTTGAGATAAATCTTGGAACTGGACTTTACAATGATAATAACCATCTATTCTCAATGTTAATGAATCTAGGATCTTGTATTCATTGGCTGGTTTTAAACTCATTGAAACAATTTCTCCATTTCTCATTCTCGGAAATAACCGGAACTCTACAATCGGATTGTTTTCTTGATATTCAAAAGGAAGTTTCCACTCATTTTCAACATAAATACGGTCTAAAGAATATTTGAATATGTTAGTGTCTATTCTTAATTCAATATCCGAGAATTGGTTGAATAAGTTTCCTTGCGCTGATGTTTTTAATGACACTGCGCCTAAACTGAAAATAATAAGAAGAAGTAGTAATAAGTGTGAACGAAGATGCATTTGACAACGATAAACCATTTTCACATTAATTTTGCTGCAAAGATAAGGATAGCAACTTACATTCTCTAATATGGGTTTGTAATTTTAATGCACTCAGCTAACTTTTGTGCTGTTATTGCCTTTTAAAGATAATTACTATTCAATAAAGTAGAGCTGAGTGGATTTTTAATTTAGTTGTTAATTAACTAATGATCGTGACAATGAACTTCATAAGTCACCCCGTTAACGATGAATCCTGTTTTTTCAATATCCTTAAGGTCATCATCGCAATACTCGCCAATTTCAACCAATCCATTAGGGCTGTCGTAGTGACATTCTGCACATTTTTTACATGAAGTAAACGCAAATGCTGCGATTATTAATCCACTCAATACAAATTTACTTTTCATAGCTTATTTATTTTATTTGGTATTTCAAACTGAAAAAGACATTGATTCCGGGTTGGGATAAACCCAAGTTTTTTAAAGAAGATAAGTGTCCTTGGTATTTTGTGTTCAATAAATTCCTTACTCCCGTTGATACACTTAACTTTTGTAAATCACCAATGGTAAATTGTGTGGCTAAGTTTAATAAGTGATAATCTACAGAAAATGTTTCGTTTGGTCCAATTCGATTTTGTGGAAGATGATAAATATGCTCTAAGACTATGTTTTTAAAGCTTATTTTATTTTTATTCTTGATGTCAAATCGCAAGGAAGTATTGATGTTTGGTTGTGGCATTAAGCTAATCGGTTGTCCATTTTCAGTTTCTGCGATAGTAACAGAGAAATTTGTGTTGATATGCAAACGATGAATGCGGTGTGGATGGTAATGAAAACCAACTTCTCCTCCGTATAAATGAGCTACATCGGTTTGACTGTATTCAAATATGGGGAAGCTACCTTCAAAATCATCCGTTTGTATCAAGTAAATAAAATTTGAGATTCTATTGTAGTAAGGATTGATAATAAATTCTAAGTGATCAAAATGTAATTCTAATGCAGCATCGAATTGAACAGCATGTTCAGATTTTAAGTTTTGATTACCGTGTTCATAACGCAATGAACCATGGTGAAAACCATCCGCTTGAAGTTCAGCCAGATGTGGTGATCGATAGCCACTTGAAGCATTAAAACGAATAGAAGTGAGTTTTGAATTCCTTACAAAGCCTGCGGAATAACTAATTCCTTGAAATGTACGTTCTAGTGCTGATGTGTTGATGTTTCCAACCAATGAGGTGTCTAAATCAGCAGCACTTAAAACGTTTAAAAAACGAATATCATACCGTATTCCACCTTGCATACGCCATTTGCCAATCTCATAATCCATTAAGGCATAAACACCGTTGTCTATATTATTAGCATCAGGAATTAATAATGAGGAAGTTGGGAAGCGATTCCTGTTAATTTTAACCATTCCCTGTGCACCTGTTTTTAAGCCCATTTTCTCTGTAAGTTTATAGGCATAACGAATATTGTATGTGGTGTTGTTTACATTCAAATGTGTAAAGGGAAGGGTGATTTTTTCGTCGTATTCTCTTAAATCACTGTTGGTGTTCCCTAATTCTAATAATATATTCGATCGATTAAAGTAAATTGTGTTCTCAATCAATATAAAATTATCAAAGTTGTATTGTGCTGGTAAGGTTCCTTTTCGTTCTCTTTCAGTTGTTATAAAATCAATGGTTTCTGGATTCTCATTGTGTGAGTGTCCAGGAATTCCTAAACGACGATAAGAGAGCTGATACCGAATGTTGAGCTGATAATTTTTATGCCGATAACCTATACTTGATTTAAAGTTTGTTGACCAAAACCGAGAATTATCAATGAAACTTCCATTCGGCAATTGGAAATCTGCATGATTTACGTAGTTCCCATGAAAGTTAGCACGCCACCTTCCTTTGTGTGTTCGAAAACCAACTTCGTTTGTAGTTCCCATTGAATTGGTTTCAAATTTAGAGGAAAGATAAAGTTCACTTTGGTCTTTTTGAATATAAGGTTCATCCAAAAAATGAATCACTCCGCCTAAGGCGTCAGCACCATATAATAGTGAAGAAGGGCCTTTGACAACTTCTACTTTCCCAAGTCCAAGCTCGGAGGCCGCCATTCCATGATCATTTCCCCATTGTTGATTTTCAATACGCAATCCATTGTTATAGGTAACCACACGCATCCCAGAAAGTCCACGAATAATGGGTTTACTAATTCCCATTCCTACAGATGAAGATTGTACTCCAGGGATTTGAATCAAAGCTTCTCCTAGTGTTGTTGCTCCAGTTTGAAAAAGCTCTTCTTTTGATACTACGGCAATAGAAGTGATGTTTTCTCTTTGGATTTTACCTTCCGAGGCAGTGATTTGTACTTCTTCAAATACAGTGTGAAGAGGCGTTAATGTCAGAATTAATAGGTCTTTTGATGAAAGGTCAACTTCTTTAATAAGCACCTTATAATCAAAAGCGGTGACTTTGATTTTTATGTGTGATTGTGGCAAATTGTCGAATACAAAAGAACCGATACTATCCGCAGTTGTAAAAACATTGATACTCGGAAATCCTACTTTTGCATAGGGAACACTTACTTTTGTTTCAGCATCAATAACTTTACCTTTGATCTCTTGTGCAGAGAGACCAAAAGATAACATTAAGTAAATAAAAATAGCTACTTTTGTTTGCATAGGAATTAAAACTAAATTACAAATATAACTAAATGCAACAACATTGCATCTGTAACAATGGATATTTTACGAAATAAAAATTTACGCGTTACACCTTTCCGCAAAGAAGTACTCGAAATATTTCTAGAAAACGAACATGCGATTTCAATACAATACATTGAAGAAGAGCTTGCTGAGTTTGATAGAATTACTTTGTATAGAACAATCAAATCTTTCATAAGTAAAGGAGTAATACATGAAATTGTAATGCCAGGAGACATTAAAAAACTGGCGTTATGTGATCGTATATGCGAACATGATAGTGGTTTACATGAGCATAACCACATTCATTTTCAATGTCGTAAATGTGAAAAAGTCTATTGCGTTGAAACTGATGAATTGCCGAAGATTAATCTTCCGGGTTTTATCATTGAAGAACAAGAGATTCAGGCGAAAGGCGTCTGTATAAATTGCTCTGGGATTACATAAATTTAATGTTTCTGTTTAATTAGTTTTCAATTTTATTGACTTCTATCTTTTTGTTTTAACTTTGTTCGTTTAATTATAATTTCGCTTCATGTGGTTTAAACTTTCCCAGCTCATTTTGAGAAACAGGATAGTTATTATTTCTTTAATAGCTGGCTTGACTGTATTTTTTGGCTATTTCGCATTCACGAATCTAGAAATGGATAACAAGTATGGAAACATGCTTCCTAAAAAATCGCCAGCACAAGACGATTACATGCAGCTTAAAGACATGTTTGGTGAAGATGGTGGAGCGCTTGTTCTCGCCATTAAAACAGATAAGCTTTATACTGAAGAAAACTTTTTAATGTGGAAACAGCTGGGAGATTCAATCGCTAAGCTGGACGGAGTGAATGCCGTTTTATCTGAAGCCGATTTATTTACCATTAGGAACAATACAGTAGAAGGTAAGTTTGAAGCAGAGCCCGTATTTATAGACGAAACTTTCAAAGAAAAATCCATAGCTGAAATTCGACAAGAAATTCGTAGAATTCCACTCTATAATGGTGTGCTTTACAATGATTCTACAAATGTTTCTTTGATGATGATTACCATCGATGAGGCTTATTTAAGTGATCAAAATAAATCAGATGTTGTGTTGGATGCCGAAGCAATAGCACTGGGGTATGAACATGTTTTCGGTAAAATGCACTTTGCTGGATTACCTCATATCCGTGTGGTAATGGGTAAAAGAGTAGTTAGTGAAATGTATATCTTTATTGGACTTGCCATCTTTGTTACTTCACTATTGCTTTACATTTTCTTCCGTTCTTTTAGAGTTGTGCTCTTCTGTAACCTTGTCGTTTTTACAGCGGTAATATGGTCACTCGGAAGTATTGGATTAATGGGCTTTAAGCTTTCTATTTTGATGGCATTAATTCCACCTTTAATGATTGTAATTGGAATTCCCAATTGTATTTTTCTACTCAACAAGTTCCATCAAGAAGTAAAAGACCATGGAAATAAAATAAAAGCTATTTCGCGTGTTATTGCAAAAGTTGGAAACGCAACATTCTTAACCAACCTTACCACTGCCTTAGGTTTCTCCACTTTTATGTTTACCAACTCCGAGAAGCTTGTAGAGTTTGGAACAACGGCATCACTGAATATCATGTTTGTTTTTATTCTTTCGATCTGTATAATTCCTATTCTTTTTTCAATTACAAAACATCCAAAGACGCGTCATTTAAAGCATTTAGAAAAGAAATTCTCAGTTACAATTGTTAATAAATTGGTTTATATCACCACTACACACAGAAAGAGAATTTATGCGGTAACAATTGTAATTGTTGCGATTGCCATCTTTGGAGCAACAAAAATGGAAGCCACTGGGAATTTGACCAGTGATCTGCCAGAATCCGACCCTATTTTAAAAGATATTCATTTTATTCAAGATAATTTCAATGGTGCAATTCCTTTCGAAATACTGATCAATTATAAAAAAGACGCAAGAAAGTTTGATCGTTCAACACTACAAAAAGTAGAAACGATTCAAGACAATATAAATGAAGATCCACAGTTTAGTAAATCTATATCTTTGGTCAACTTTATGAAGTTAATCAACATGGCATATTATGGAAATAATCCAGATATGTATAAGCTTATTGAACGTAAAGATATGTTGCGTTTAAAGGGTTATGTTGAAGGTTTCCAAAAGGATATGCATAAAACTCAGCTTGTATATGCATATCAAGATTCATTGAGAAAAGGTAAAATGCAATATGCCGACTCGCTGCTGTTGAATAATTCAAAGTTAGCAAAGCGCATAATGGAATTTGAACCAAGCATTGATCCTTTAGATTCTATTGCTCCTTCTCCTTATCCTTCTATAGATGAAGTAACAAACTTCTTGGCAGATAACAAAATTAGGGGCGAGGTTTTAGAAGTTTCTGAAAAAATGTTTCCTGTTTCAGCTGTTGGACTTTCCTTAAAAGAACTTATTGATACAACGAATACAACATATCGCATAAGAATGCAGGTAAAGGATTTAGGTTCCTATGAAATTGATGAAAAAATCAAGAAAGTTTCTACAATGATGGATACGGTACTTAATCCTAATCATGCTCAAGCCCAAGCTTATTTTGAACAATTCTCCAAAGGTGATAAAGCATATGCAGATTCTATATTTTCACTTTCTAATGCCTACCGGAACAATACAAGCTTCTTAATAGCGGATGGAAATGACTCTTTATTATTTCAATTTGATTTAGATCCTGAATTACTCTCTTCTTATTATGAAAAAGAGGAGTTTAAATTGGCTTTAGAGCAATCAATTGAAGACGAAAAATTAGAATACCTAATTACGGGTACCTCTGTTGTTGCTGCTGAAGGAACACAGTATTTGATAAAGAACTTACTTACGAGTTTAGCAATTGCGATTTTTATTATTGCAATTTTAATGGCCTTCCTGTTCCGTTCTTGGAAAATGGTAATCATTTCTTTAGTACCTAACTTTATTCCATTGATTGTTACAGCTGGAATTATGGGGTTCTTTGCTATTCCAGTAAAGCCTTCAACAATTCTTGTGTTCAGTATAGCCTTTGGTATATCTGTGGATGATACCATTCACTTCCTGGCCAAATACCGACAAGAACTAAAAGTCAGAAGTTACGACCAAAGAGCTTGTGTAATAAACGCACTTTATGAAACTGGACTTTCTATGTTCTATACTTCAATCGTACTTTTCTTCGGATTCTCAATGTTTGCCTTCTCTCAATTTGGAGGAACAAAAGCTTTAGGGTTACTTGTCTCATTAACTATGTTAGTAGCAATGTTAACCAACTTGACCGTTCTTCCTTCTTTGTTGTTGAGTTTAGAGAATCGTATTGCTACAAAAGCTTTCCGTGAGCCTTACATTAATATTTACGATGAGGAAATAGATATTGAACTCTCAGACCTTGAAGTCGATCCAAGAACAAGAATAAATTATGATCCCGATAAAGATAAAACCGACGATTAAAGTCTGTCTTTACACTGTTTTAACTTTGGGATTTAAAAGAATATTATTTTAAATAATGCAAAAAGTACTAGCATATCAAGATATATTAGAGGAGAAAATTCAGCAAATAAAACTGCCTGATTCTCCTAAGAATCTATATGATCCATTGCGTTATTTTTTAACGCTCGGAGGAAAACGTACACGTCCTTCTTTAACAATGCTTGCTTGTAATTTATTTGGAGAGCCTGGTATAAAGGCAATTAATGCGGCCATGGCTGTTGAGTTATTCCATAATTTCACCTTGATTCATGATGATATTATGGATGACGCTCCCTTAAGAAGAGGTAAGCAAACTGTTCATGAAAAGTGGAATAGGGATATCGCTATTTTATCTGGAGACGTACTTTTTGTTGAAGCGTATTCACTCCTCGCCAAACACGATGTAGCGGTTTTACCCAGCTTACTTTCTGTTTTTTCGAGAACTGCTAGAGAAGTATGCGAAGGTCAGCAGATGGACATGGATTTTGAATCTTCTTCATCGGTAACCATTGATGCTTATATTGAAATGATTCGCTTAAAAACTTCGGTATTGTTGGGAGCGGCCATGGAAATGGGCGCAATTGTAGCCGAAGTTGAAAAAACGGAAGACATTAAAAATATATATGATTTTGGTGTTAATATTGGACTTGCCTTTCAAATGCATGACGATATTCTTGATGTTTATGCGGATCCAGAAAAGTTCGGTAAACAAGTAGGAGGTGATATTCTTTCGAATAAAAAAACCTTTCTCCTGCTAAAAGCTTATGCTTTGGCAGATGATAAAATGAAAGAAAAACTCGATGACTTGTTGGAGAACGCCGTTAGTCAAGACAAAATTGAAAAGGTAACAGCTATTTTTGACCAATTGGGAGTAAGAGCTGCCGCAGAGGACAAAAAGAACTTCTTTTATCAAAATGCGCTTGAGAAGATGAATCAAATTGATGTTCCGGAGGAGAATAAGAAAGAATTGCTGGAATTAGCAAAATACCTTATGTCAAGAGACCACTAATGAGACCAAACATTCAATACATAAACGATAAAGAGGGCTTTGAAAAAACTGTAGCTATCCTTTCAAGTAAAGAAGCTATTTATATTGATCTAGAGTTTGATAAAAATCATTTTAGATATGGGTTTAACCTTTGCTTAATGCAGATTTTTGATGGTGAAACTTGTTATTTAATAGACCCTTTGCCTGATTTATCAATTGAACCTGTTTTTGCTGTATTAGAAGACGAGAACATTGAAATCGTATGTTTTGCTTTCAGCGAAGATATGCGACTCTTACATTATTTAGGAGCGCGTCCAAACAACATTCTCGATCTTGCAATCGCTACTCGGTTATTGAATTATGACACCTTATCTTTAAACAATACACTTTCTGTTATTTTAGAAGATGAAAGTTATGCTGCAGGTAAGGCGAGTCAACAAAAAAGCAACTGGTTTCAACGTCCACTTACCGATCAACAGAAGTTATATGCAGCAGAAGATGTGTTGTATTTACCTACATTGAGTTCAGTTCTTAAAAAACGAATTCAAGAGGTGCAAAAAGAAGATTGGTTAAAACAAGAAATGCTTGCTTTTGAGCAGTATGATTGGTCCAACGGTTCTATTGCCGAATACTTAACATTAAAAGATCAGAAACTACTGTCATTAAGAGAGTGGATTCGATTTGAAAAAATAATGAATTACCGCGAAGAACTTGCTGAATCTTTAAATCGTCCAACATATAAAGTTTTAGATAAGAAAATAGCCTTTGATTTGGCTAAATCACCCAATAAAGTAAGTCAGTGGTTAAGTTTTAAAGGAGTTCATCCAAAATTTAGAAACGAGCAAACACAAGCTAAAATTAAATTCTTCTTAGATGAAGCAGAACAAGAAATAGCTGAGCATAAAATAACAATGGGTCAATCTAGTATTCCGTCATTGACTAAAGAAGAACGTTTAGTAATGGGGAAGAGACGAAAACGCCAACAATACTTTAAAGAAACATTTTTTCTACCAATTAAAGAAGTCGTTAAGGTTGAGTACGGTGAGCACTTAAGTAATTATTTTTTATCCAATCGTAAAATAACTGACTTCATTAATAAAGAACAATATTTACTGCCTTATCAGAAAGAAATAATTATCCATTCAGCAAAGCAACTTAAGCTCTCTTTACCTGATTTTATTGAAGAAGGCTCAAAGCTGTAAATTTTAACTAGAATAAATCATGTTAATATCACAACCTTTTGTATATTCTTTACGTATATTAGCTATATAACAATTTTGTACTATGAAATATTTAACTGGATTCTCGATTATATTATCATTACTTATCTTACCATCTTGTATTAAACATGAGGTAATTCCTGCGCCAACTCCAGAGGTTGATTTACCAGCTTCTTTTAGAGGTTTGTTACAGGGATCGTCTTATGAAATCATTAAAGATGTTAATGGATACTATTGTGATGCTACTCAAGCAAAGGAAATTTTGCCTACTCCACAACCCTCCAAAATTATTTATTATTCTTCAATAAAGTCAGAACAACAATTGGACTTCATTCAAATTGGAATTGGAAAATTGAATTTCAATTCAGATTCGAACATCGTTCCAACTATTGATGCTTTTACAGCATTCTTTAATAACAATGTTAATCCAGACTATAAGTTAGGTGCAAACGGTGGAGTAGAGATTGTTTATAGAGATGGTCAGGGTGGAATTTGGATTAGTGATGAGAACTCTGTACTTCCACAAGACTTTACTTTTACTTCTTTAGTTCAAGAGTCTGATGAAAATGGAGATTATATGAAATTCACAGCTACTTTTAATGTTTCATTGGTAGATGATGTTACAACTCCAACAGATACAATTGTTTTCCAAAACGCTGTTTTTGACGGGTATTTTAAAAGATAATCTTAAGAAAAAAACTTTATAATTATTTACATAATGGTCGTTCTTAGTAGGAATGACCATTTTTTTTTAATACCTTTTCCTTTGAATTGTTGTTTTACCTTATGACGGAAGCCTTAAAAATTGCTATAATAGGAGACTTTAATTTTACGTATAATGCACATCATGCCACTAACATGGCAATTGAGCATTCTGCAAAGTTGTTGGATATTGAGGTCAATTATTATTGGATTCGTATTCATGAAGCTGCTGGATTTAAAGAATCTAAATTTAAAAGTTTTGATGGCATTTGGCTTGCTCCAGGTCCTTTTGAAAACGGGTTTTTCCTGAATGGTGTTTTAAAGATGATACTTGATTCCCAAACTCCTGTTTTAATTACAGGAAGAGGCTTTAAAACCTTCTTAGAAGTGATTATCAAGATGTACAACTTAAATCCTAATCACGAAAAAGTAATTTCGGATAATCTTTCATCTGAAAATCAATTTGAAAAAGTAGAGGTTAAACCATTATCAAAGACCCTCAATAAATTATATATGGATATGAGCAGAATAGAATTGACCAATTCTAGGTATTCTATTTATCCACACATTCTAGATGTTCTTAAACAAGAAGTAATAGATGTTGAAGGACTTAATCAATTCGATGAGCCAGAAGTCATCAGCTTGAAATCACGTCGTTTTTGTGTTGCCTCTATGAGTTTGCCACAGATTTGTAGTACGAGGGAAATGCCCCATCCTTTGATCAGTGCATTTTTAAATTATATCAATAATGCCGCTCAGGAAGATAGCTTACGTAAACAGGGGTGATTCTACGTTATTTTATCACGCTAGTATTGCTCACTCCCTTTCTTCGAAATAACGCAAGACCTCAGGAACTTCAATATTGTCTATGTTTTCGTTGTTTTCTGCTTGAAAGTAAGTAATGATAGCTTCTTTCATTAAGTGTTGTTGCTGACGTTCGTCAAGTGGTGGTAATTCTTTTAAAAACTCAAAATGTGGCCAATTGTCTCCATCTCTTCCTATCGTTTTATAATAACCATACGGTTCTAAAACAGTACAAACGGCAACGTGCATCAGCTCTGTTTTTTCTCTTTTACTGAAATTTTTATGGCCTTTTCCTAGTTCCTGAACACCAATTAGAAATAAAATAGATTGTACATCTAAACCTCCTCCGAAAGTTTTATCTAATTCGGCAAGTAACTCTTTGAACTTAATTTCGATTGCGTAATCCATTTTGTGTATTTAAGAAAGTAAAGAGGGAATATTTCATCCCTCTTTACAGTAAAATATTTATAATTAAGCGAAAGCTTCTTCTTCTTCAATGTCATAAGATGAAATTGCTGGACAAGAACACATCAAGTTTCTATCTCCATACGCATCATCAATACGGCGAACAGGAACCCAAAACTTGTTACGAACTAAATAACTTAGTGGGTAAGCTGCTTCTTTTGGAGTGTAGTCATATTTCCATTCCTGATTGATAATACACTCTGCAGTGTGCGGCGCATTTTTCAATAAGTTACTTTCTTGGTCTGCATGTCCGTCTTCAATAAATTGAATCTCTTTACGGATATTGATCATTGCCTCACAGAAACGATCTATTTCAGCTTTATCTTCCGATTCAGTTGGCTCTACCATTAGTGTTCCAGCCACAGGGAAAGAAACAGTAGGAGAGTGGAATCCGTAATCAATTAAACGTTTAGCAATATCTGCCACTTCAATACCAGCAGTGCGCTTAAATCCTCTACAATCCAAAATCATTTCGTGAGCAACAGTATTGTTTTCACCAGAATATAAAATTGGATAGTGTTTACTTAAGCGTGCTTTAATATAGTTAGCATTTACAATTGCCATTTCAGTTGCATGTTTCAATCCTTTTGTTCCTAGCATTTTAATGTATGCATAAGAAACCAATAAAATCAAAGCGCTTCCATAAGGTGCAGCAGAAATTGCGTGAATTGCTTTTTCTCCTCCAACTCCATCAACAAATGGACTTCCTGGGATAAATGGTGCTAAGTGTTTTGCAACACCAATTGGACCCATTCCTGGACCACCACCTCCATGAGGAATTGCAAATGTTTTGTGTAAGTTCAAGTGACAAACGTCTGCACCAATATTACCTGGATTTGTTAATCCAACCTGTGCGTTCATATTTGCACCATCCATGTAAACTTGTCCACCGTGATCGTGAATGATTTGCGTAATTTCTTTAATTCCTGCCTCGAAAACTCCGTGAGTAGAAGGATAAGTAATCATTACTGCTCCTAATTTGTCACTGTGTTTTTCAGCATTTCTTCTTAAATCCTCGATATCGATATTTCCAGCGTCATCACATTTTGTAACAACTACTTTAAATCCAGCCATAACTGCTGAAGCTGGGTTTGTTCCGTGAGCAGATGAAGGGATTAAACAAATGTCACGTTCTGCCTCATTGTTTGATTCGTGGTATGCTTTGATCACCATTAATCCTGCATATTCTCCCTGCGCACCTGAGTTAGGCTGCATAGACATAGCATAGAATCCTGTGATTTCACATAAATCTTTCTCTAATTCTTTAATCATTTCATGGTAACCAATCGCTTGATTCACCGGAGCAAATGGATGAAGGTTTGAGAATTCTGGCCATGTAATCGGCATTAACTGAGCTGCAGCGTTCAATTTCATTGTACATGAACCCAAAGCAATCATTGAATGCACCAAAGAAAGATCTTTGTTCTCCAACCACTTCATGTAACGCATCATTTTTGTTTCAGAATGATAAGTGTTAAACACGTCATGTGTTAAAATCTTTGTTTTACGTGCTAAATCTTTATTTACCGAAGAAGAAATGAACTCTACTTCAATTCCTTTTGAATTAGCAGCGCTTTCTAACATTGCTACTAATCCTTTTACTTCAGCATCGTTTGTTCTTTCTCCTACGCTAATTGAAAACTGATTTTCATTGATGTAACACAAGTTGATCTCATTTTCCTCAGCAATTGTTTTCAACTTTTCACATGATAAACCTGCTGGAGTTTCCACCCAGATTGTATCAAAGTAATCGTTGTGTAATACTTTGTATCCTGCTTTTTCAATTGATTTATGAATTGTTGCAGTTTGGTTATGGATGTTTTGTGCAATTTCTTTTAATCCTTGAGGACCGTGATATACTGCATACATTCCTGCCATGACAGCCAATAAAGCTTGGGCTGTACAAATATTTGAAGTTGCTTTATCTCTTTTTATGTGTTGCTCACGTGTCTGAAGCGCCATTCTATAGGCTACATTTCCATCAGCATCTTTTGATACTCCAATAATTCTACCTGGAATGTATCTTTTGTATTCTTCACGTGTTGCAAAATATGCTGCGTGAGGTCCACCATATCCCATTGGCACTCCAAAACGTTGTGTAGAACCACAAACCACATCAACTCCCATTTTACCTGGAGCTTCTAACAATACCAATGACATGATGTCTGCTGCTACGGCAACTTTAACATTGTTTTTAGAGAGTTTTTCAACGAATCCTCTAAGGTCTTTAACACGACCGTAAACATCTGGATATTGAACCAGAGCTCCGAAAATCTTATCATCTGTCAAGTCAAAGTTTGTAGGATCTCCAAAAATCAATTCTATCCCTAAATGCTTTGCTCTACCTTTAATTACGTCAATCGTTTGTGGATAAGCAAATTCAGAAACAAAAAACTTGTTCTTTTCTGCTTTTACATCATCTCTTGATCTTGCATTGTAGAACATTATCATTGCTTCTGCTGCTGCAGTAGATTCGTCAAGTAAAGAAGCGTTTGCAATCTCCAAACCTGTCAAATCGATAATCATCGTTTGGAAGTTCAACAATGCTTCTAATCTCCCTTGAGCGATTTCCGCTTGATAAGGCGTGTATGCAGTGTACCATCCTGGATTCTCCAATACGTTACGCTGAATAACTGGCGGCACGTTTGTTTCGCTGTATCCTAATCCAATATATGACTTGAATACTTTGTTCTTCACCGCTAATTCACCAATATGATCTAAATACTGCTTTTCCGTTAGGGCAGTATCAATATTTAATTCATTCTTTAATCGAATATCCTTAGGAACGGTTAATTCCATTAATTCATCTATTGAACTTACTCCAATTTCAGCTAACATTGCTGATTTCTCGTCCTCAGAAGGACCTATGTGTCGTTTTGAAAATGCGCTCATTTATTACAGTTTATTTGAGACTGCAAATATAAGATATATAGTATCGAGAATAAAATATTTAGAGAATATTAGATGATGAATACTTACATATGTGATAAAGGAGCGTAATTTGGAAAGAAATTGGATGACTAAAGTATAATAAAATCAACCTAACAAAGTTAAAAAGAAACAGTATACATTTCTCCAGCGGTTAAGTTATTGGTTTTACCGTAAAAATATTCTTGCATTCCATTTAACGGAAAACCAAAACGTGCATTTCCATTTCCTGTTCTTGGAGCATGAGATGGACTTCCTGACAAACTCGTAGAAGGATGCGCGAAATCGCAGGTGTTATTTAAGTTCTGCCAACCTAATGCATAATTGATTGAAAAATCATAATTATCGTAAGTTATAAGAGTTCTCTCAAATCCAACACTGTAATATCCGCCACCACCAAACACTTCACCGAATACAGCATTTTTGTCATGGTGAGCTGTGTCTTTATCAAGTTTATAATTAGTTAGATTATTTATATTGGATGAAGAGGGGTAATCAATAGTCACATTCTCAAAACTATAATTTGGTATTTGATTTTCCCATTGAGCATAACCAACATGACTAAAAAGAATAAATATGAAATATAGTATTGAAGCTTTCATAAATTTAGTTTCATGTCTTCCAGTTAAGTAATGCATTATAATTTACTTCTCACTTTTTTAACAACAAAATTTTAAACGGTCTTTTTTAAAATTAACCATCAATTAAATTCTTGGTTTATAAATGTTTTAACCGAAATTATTAACTTCGTTGCGATGCATTGAGCTTATCGAAATGAGCTCTCAAGCTCGGCTCACGTATTTTTATACATCACATTGAAAGCACTCCAATATCTAATATACAGCAACATTTTAATCAGTATTTCTGCTGGTTCTTTGGCTTACGCTTGCGCTGAAAAATTAGGAAATCTGCATGATATTGGAATTGGAATTACGGTGTTTTTTGCAACATTGTTTGTTTATAACATTCAGCGTATTCTTCGGCTAGGAGAGATAAAAGTAAATTCTTCTGATCGGCACCATTGGTTAGAAGATCACACATTTTTAATTAAAACGCTTGCTGGAATTGGAATAATTGGATCGGTGACCATCTACTTTGCTGTTTTGGGATGGAATATTGACTTTTGGTTCCTTGCTTTTAGTGCTATAATTGGTGTGTTGTATGCGTTGAAGATTCATCCGAAAACAAAAGCTTTGCGCGATATTCCTTATGCTAAAATCTATTTGATTGCGCTGCAATGGGCGCTCGTTTCTGTTTATTGGCCGTATATGAGGATTGCGGATACAACAGATTTTCCAGTTGGTTTGATTTTGTCAATCTTCTTTTTCATTCTTGCAGCAACGGTTCCTTTTGATATTAGAGATTTAGTGTACGATGGAAAACATAAATCAACAATTCCACAAATTTTCGGCGTGAAAGGAGCAAAGGCAACAGCACTTCTGTTTCTGGTGTTAAGCGCGTTAAGTTTGTACTTTTTCTTCCCAGTTGTTATCCATCTCTGTTGGTTTTACATTTGTTATAGCGTTTTGGGAATACTCATCCTTAACAGCAATGTTTACCGCCGTGAAATGTATTATTCTGGAATTATAGATGGGTGGATCATCGCTTATGCTTTGCTTGTTTATGTTTTGTAATGATGCTTTATAAGGAGGATTGGATTTAATCACCGCACGGTTCTCGATACACCTTCACTTTGTTACGGCACTCGAACTGACGTGCTGATGAACCTTCG
>Ga0209075_1000292_pt1 | contig 47781 bp, 68 predicted proteins | sample Stecom2011_FD_187523 | JGI IMG/M metagenome (GOLD analysis project Ga0209075, IMG submission 187523) | Agricultural soil microbial communities from Utah to study Nitrogen management - Steer compost 2011 (SPAdes) (version 2) | ecosystem: Environmental > Terrestrial > Soil > Agricultural land...
TTTCATAAGTTTGATTTAATGACAAATATATTAAAATTCTTCATATATTTGTTTTTACCATTAAAAAAAAGTATTAATTTTAAAAAAAAGAATCAAATGAAACAACCAATTGAGGAACAAACGAATAAAAATTCTAAAAAATTCTTTACAGATAAAGAATTTGATAAAATTTCTACAGATCCCTACATGAGAACTGGGATTGGAAAAACTGATTTCGAAGAAAGCATCCCTAATTACAAAAACAAAACTGCTAGTCCGGCTCAAACGGAGCGAATACTTGATATGCAACTCCAAACATCACAAACTATCAATATTTTGAAACATCTAAATGTCAAAAATATAGTTGAAAAGATTAGCGACAAAAGATTGGAGGAGCAACAAGATAAAATGATCAAAAAACAAAAAGGAATTTCTAGCAAAAAAGGATTGTCCAGGGGTCATAAAACTGAACGTGTAGCTAGAAATATTAAGGATGCAGCAAAAGGAATGGATATTAATTGATTTTAATTAAAAAAAGACAACAAAAAAAACCACTCAATTGAGTGGTTTTTTTTGTTAATGACTGATTTCCTTTTTGTTTCACTTGTCTCTTGTTGTGTGGTTGTTCTTAGGCTTTGAGTTTAGATAATAATAACGCTTCAATAGCCTATTTGATTAAAAGTTCTTTAAACCATCCCCTAAAGTCTATATAGATAGTCGTTTACAATTTTTAGGCTAATTATATCGCCTCTTATTTAACCCTTTCTTAATCTTGATTAAAAAGGCTATTTTTGACCTGTTTGTTATCGTGTGGCGACCTGTCTGTTATCGTGTTTAACCTGTCTGTTATCGTGTTTAATGTGTCTGTTATCGTGTGTGACCTGTCTGTTATCGTGTTGAGCTGTCTGTTATCGTGTGTGAAGCTTTGAGAAGCGAAATATACAAAAAGCAGTAAATCAATTAGTTATGTTTTTTCGACTTGTCTGTTATCGTGTGTGGGTTTTTTTTAGGCTTTTTCTTTAAAGACCTGACAATCAAGGAATAGTGTTTTTTCGACCTGTCTGTTATCGTGTGCTATTTAAAATAACTATTTTTAAAATAAGTAATAAACGTCTCACGATAACAGACAGGTCAGTGCTAAATTCTGTTTTTCTTTATTTTTAATTAGAAGCTTAATCCTGCTATCCATTATAGCTTTTTTTTAAAATCGGTAACGAAAATCATTTCAAATGGGCTTTTTAAGCCATTTTAAACGGTCGTTAGCCTATTTTAAGGCAAAAGGCTGACATTCCTATCAGGGCTATTTTTAAAGCGGTAAAAACCGCCTTAAAAACTGTAAAAAGATTTTAATAGCACCCCATAGGTGTATAGCTTTAGGGGAAGAAGACGATTGTGGGGTTTTAAAAGGCTTATATCCAGGGGCTTTCAGTGTTGTTTTTGTATCTTTATGGTATAGAAACCAGTAAAGCTATATTATGAATTTTGATAATTTAATTAACGCCGCTAAAAATAAAGGTTTAAATTATGATACTTGGAGCGCTAAATTTGACAGGTGGGGAGAACTTGTTGAAATTACTTACGTCCAAATTAACACTCAAAAGCATGTTTGGTGTACCTGGGCTATTTATAAAAATGAAAATTTTGCGTTTTTTGAAGGACGATATAATCAGATCAATGGCGCCCTTCAAAAGACATATAAAAAAGAAATTACTGCCTATAAAATATTAGGTATTTATTAACTAAACAAAAGTTGAAAATGAGTAAAGAAGAACACAAATATTTAGCTGCTACTGGATTAACTTTTCCTACTTGTGAAGAAGAGCTTATTGCATACGAGAAAATGCATCAAGATAAAAAATACGAGTTAGACGAAAATGTTTTAGATCCATTTAAAATTGTTGCTGATTTAGAAAAAGGAAATAAAACTAAGTAAAAAGCAACTAATGTGGATTATCACAAGCGCACGGTTCTGGCTGCTGAAATTGTATTTCAGTCGGAAGTTGACAACTCTTTGGGGCATTTAAAATTGCAAAAGCTTATGTGGAATTACGAAATTTATGAAATTGGCAGCAAAGTCAAAGAAAAAGGAAAAGCAGATTTAATTGAATTTGAGAGGTTGCTTCCTCCATACCTGCATCTAACAGTATCTAAAAATAAACACACTAAACCATTTAAGTTAGAAATGATTAAAGGGTTAACGGTGTATAAGGTATGGAGATAATTAAGCACAACAGAATATAAAACAAGCAATTTAAATATCAGAAATATGAAAACACAAATTTCACAATTAAGAAGCGGAAAAAAGAATCAAATTCTTAACCCGGAGATCGATTATTCACATAGTGGGAGCAATAACTCAGATGTTGAAAGTATTTGGAAGCGAATAATCGATGAAAACCCTGATACAATGAAGATAATTGTTAAAGGTATAGAAGTAGATTTAAAAGCCAACTGGTCTCTATCCTGCAAATCCGTTACTTATTGGGGGAGCATTTCAAAGGAAGATTTAGAAGATAAATTTGGTTTAAAAGCATCGAAAAAAGAAACGCCTTCAATTTCTATTCAGCACGGTAACATCGTTGTAGTGTCGAATGGAAAGAATAGTTTTATCCACGTTTGTCCATCTTTAATTAAAATAATATAAAGTAAAAATTATGAATAATACAAGTTGTAGAAATGCTTTAGATGAAGCAAAAGAGAAAGTTACAAAGGAATTGTTAAATTTCTTATCTCATGGCCAAGCAATGGATCTTAATGATCATTACAGAATCTTTAAGGATGCAGACCAGGATAAGATAACTATCGTAAAGTCTAGTTCCTGGGAAGAGGTTTGCCAGGTGCTAGAACTTGATAATGGTAATGTTCAATTTGAAACGTAATTATATCAAGTATATCAAGAACGAGATTCGGCTATGAAGCGTAGCCGATGCAAGAACGCTTCAAGTTATTAACTGCCCTGTTTGGCTATGCTTTATGACTTTATGAGCCGATGTTATAGGGCGTTTTATTCGGAAATTATGAAAGAAATAGAAGACGAAAATGGATGCTTTTGTAACGATGGAACTCATTTAGACGATGATGGTAATGATAGGTGTGTACACTGTGATAGAATTGTAGGAACTCCGCACTCACGATATTGGGACACACACGATCGAGAAACAATGAGTAGTGAAGATTGGGAATTATATAATGAAATAGATTGGTCTTAAAGTTATGCAAAGTCGTTTAGGAATTATAAAAGTTTGTCCTGATCCAGGATGTGAATCGGTTTGGCACTATTGCCCGATTAAACATACAAAATGCAATGATTGTGGTGGCAGGATCATGAAGATCAATGAAGATACATTCTGGAAAAAATTTTCTAAAAATTGGTTTCAATATAATTTTGAAACTGGGGAGTATTTTAGACCGTTAAAAATTGAGTCTCAATTGTCTTTAGATTTTCCATAAAATGGCATTTTTATAATTGATCACATATAAGTTAGTTTAAGAATTAAAAAAATAGATTATGAAAGCATTTACAAACGTATTCGGTGTTGAGATTCAACACAAACCATTTTTTCAAACTTGTTTAAACACCTGGAGGGTTGCAAGATTTGAAAACGGACAGCTTGATAGGGTTTATGAAACCAAAGGGTTTAAAACATATCATGAATGTTTAAAAGAATGTACTAAGTAATGGACCTGAATAATCAATACAGTTTAGATAACGGTTGGGTGGATTAAGATGAATTATTAATTAAAATTTTTAAGCGATGGAATTTAAACAGATAAAAGAAGATTGGCGAGTTTACAAACCTAACGTAAAAAGACCAAGTGTAATAACTGTATCGGGCGATAATGGATGTACCGATATTTATTCTGCACGAAAAACAAATTGTACGGTTGAAAAAGCTCATTTAATTGCAGCAGCTCCCGACTTATACGAAGTTGTTAGAAAAGCATTGCCACTTTTAAAAAGAAGTGGTTATGAAATAATATCTATTGATGCAGAATACGCATTGAAAAAAGCGTGTGGGGAAATTTATTAATTTAAAACAAAATATGAAATGGAAATATTAGAGTATATTCCAATAAACATTTGGGATGATTTTTATGATGATGGTTATGTACCTGAAGGTGAAAAATTGGAAACATATATTTATGTTGATAATAGTGATATACCACAAGAAAAACGCAAAAAATATTTAGAGATATTAATTGAATATATCAATAAAAATCTAAACACTAACGGTATTAAACTTTGGATGGAACTTTATGAATCAAGAAAAAGATATCCAAATTTAATTGGTACTGAACATGAACGTATGTTTTTCGATAGATGGGAAATTAAGTTAGAAGGGCTTACACATAAAAGATTACATGAATGGATGAAAGTATTAGAAAATGTGGATATTAAAGTTGATGATATTGCATTTCACATTTATTCGGAATCTTAATTTGGAACAGTGATGTAGCAATTACTTACCTAAAAAATACTAACACTATGAAAAAAGACATGAATACATTAATTTCTTTGTATGCTAAACCTTCATCTTATGATTTTAGTCCTGAAGAATTGAATTTTATAAAGGAGCATAACCCTATTGATAGTTTTGTGCTTCGATATTCTGTTTATAAATCTAAAAGCGAAGTAGATGTTTATATTGGGGTTTTCGTAGATAGTATTCGTAAAGGTAATTTTGTTGATCGCTCAAAACTCTGGCAGGTGGTTTGCGAAAGATCTTTAAGTCAAAAGGAATATGACTATATCATAAAAAGGTTTAGAGGTTATAATAAGGGTTTTGAAGCCTGGTATTATCAAAATATAGAAGCCTTGATTCAAAATGAATTAAGATTCAATATAAGAACTCCTGGGAAGTTTATAGATTTTTGTAAAAAAATGGGTTACACAGTTTCTAGTGGTTCTAACGGAAATGATCAAATGACTTTAGAATTTTAGTTTCTAATGTATGTTTATACGGTCGTTATTACTTTTTTGTTACCTTTTAAGTTTTTTTATTACTTTTTTCGATGTTTTTTTATTATTTTTACTTCGTACTTTAATACTGATGAAAGATGAAGAATAATTTTGAATATGCAAACAACCTCTCTATAGCTATAGATGTTTTGGAGAAGAGAAGAAAGGATATGAATTTAACGAAAAGAGCTTTAGCGAAAAATATTGATGTTAAAGAAGCAACTTTGAATAGATATTTCAGGGGGAATTCTATAATGACTTTAAAGGTGTATTTTGATTTGTGTGAAGCACTGGGATTGAAATCTATTCTCGTAAATAAAGAGGAAAATATAATGATTGTTTCTGACATTAAATCTGTTTATGATGGACTATAAAATATTAGCTGCTAATGCTGTTTACTCTCAAAATAAACTATCTTATTTGATGGTTGTATGGGAAAGTGATTTGATGATTAGAAGTTCTGTTATAGATAATCTTAACCAGGAAGGTTTTGCGTATATTGAGGAAAACGATGATCTAAGTAAAAATCTTTTAGATAAAACTGTTAATTTTGGACGTGTAGTCAGTGTAACTACACTTAATTAGTAATAAAATAAATAAATATGAAAAAGAGTGTTTTTTTAATTGGTATGGTTGGGTTGATTGGTTTTACTTCTTGTAAAAAACAAGAGTGTAAACGATTAAAGGAATCTTATGAAATTGCAAGAACTAATGCTGAAATGTGTATTGATTATTCTTATGATGAAAATGGTGATCCAATGATTGTGTATAAGGATTGTTTTAGTACTGCAAACAGTATTTCTAAAGTTAGAGGGGAAGAGTATTTGTCAAAATGTAATAAAGGGGTTTTTACAAGTGGAGAGTAATATCTTTTATTACATATTCCCAACTGTTTTTCTTCGGGATCTTCGTTGTTTTACAACAACTGTTTTGTTTTCTAGGTTTAGTTTTTCTTTAAAAGAGAAGGGTTTATTTGATGGTTTGCCTTTTTTATCAAATACGCTAGCGCATATACTTATTTCTTTTTTGTCAAAAAAGTAAAGAGGGTTAATTGGATTATGAAAAAACCTTATTTCATAATGTAAATGTGGCCCTGTAGATCGGCCAGTATTTCCACTATATCCAATTATATCTCCTGATTCAACTAGATCACCAGGCTTAACATTTATTTTAGAAAGGTGAGCATAAAAGGTTTCAAGTCCGTTGTGGTGCCTGATTATAACTAGATTCCCAAAACCTCCATGATTAAATTCTGCATATCTAACCATTCCGGACCAAGAAGCTTTTACCTTAGTTCCTACAGGTACGGCATAGTCAATACCATTGTGCCACCTCCCCCATCTTATTTTAAAATGTGAAGATATTTTTTTGTTTTCTACTGGATGGTTAAAATTATCTATTTTTAGATTAACAGTGTCTGTCATTTTTGATAAGTCTATATTATCATAAGAAGAAACTTTGTTTTCTTTAAAGTTTTTTTCGAAAAGGTCCTCCCTAGAGAATGCTAAATAACCATCTACTAAGTTGGCGTTGTGTTTTTCGTATATCTCAAATGTACTTTCGTATTCCCAACTTTTATCGCTAAATACATATATTTTTTTGCCATTATAAAAACTGCTATCTACTACTCTTATGTTTTCGAATATAGTATCGTTTGTTTGGGCTAGTAAGTAGTTTTGTATTAAGAATATAGAAGCTATTATTAATGATCTGCTCATAGATGAATATATTTAATATATTTGCTAATATAAAGTATTTATTTAATAAGTATGGTTAAGAAAAAAAATACAACCTCTATTCATAGAGAATTGAAGGAAGCTGAAAAGCAGTTAATTGAAGTAAAATATTATTTGGGTATAAAAGACCTGGAATCAGGAAAAATAAAATTGGATATTGTAATTAAGCATTTAAATAATTTAAACGTGTTACTATCTGAATAGCTTTGTTACTTTTTTGTAACTTTTCACGTCTTTTTATTAATTATATGATTTTTTTATGTATTTTTACAATCAGTAAAGACACTGTATGTTGTGTCTATTAAATAATTTAAATTAAATATTATGTTATATCAAGTTTTAATATGTATTCCTGGAGAAGAAAAAAAGGAATTGCCTTTCTCCTATGAGAAAAGAGCTTTGGATTTTTTTAATGAAATGAAAAGAAATAAAGGATCATCTGGAAAAGGAAAAGGAAAGGTGGTTTTGTATGGGATTGACCAAGGGGAGAAATGGGAAATGGATCGTTTTACTATTAATTATATATCTTAACATTATGTCAGATAATAACACTACTATAATGCCTGTCTCTCAAAGAATAGATAGAAATTCATTTTTTTATTTTAATCAGATTTTTGATTCAATAAAGGCGGGTGAGTTGTCTATAGAGGTTTTGTTTTTTGCAAATTATCTTGCTCAAAACAAACAATGTAATTTGTTTGGTGAATTAGAGTTCACAATTAAAGATTTTTTGGATTATACTAAAAGGACCAGGTCAAGTATTTATTGGAATTCTGATGAATATAAAACAGTTAATGTTCCTACTTATCGAAATGATGTTTTAGAGTCTTTACCTTTGAAAAACGGACTGGAATATGTCTTGTATATGTTCTCAAGGGTTGTTTTTGATACAAGTAAGGTTTATCAAAGATCAGGAAAAACTCTTTATGAGTTTAGTGCTTCTACTTTGATGAACTTTACTGTTCAGGTTGGAAGTAGGTCTAAGAGAATGTATTTAATCAAGTTAAATCCATTATTAATGGATTCTGTTTTAAATCAATATGCTTTTGTAGCTGCTGATGAATTGTTTTCATTGAGAGGAAGAAAGAAAAACTCTATTTATCCATTAGCTTGTGAACTGCTTAAATTATCACTTTCTGTAAACTACAAAGAAAACCTTAATGATAGAATAATTAAGTTGTATTATCCTAGGATAAAGGCTTTGTCGGGGGTGAATATTAATGGTTATGAAAACCACGAAAACATATCAAGAACTAAAAATAAAATAGTTGGTTATTTAAAGTTGATTAAACAAAAGATGCCTTCTGTTGAGTTTGATTACTCCATTAATGATGATAATTCTTTTTCATTTGTTTTCGCTAAGAAAAAGAAGGAATTTACTCCTAATGATAAGTTAGATCTAAGTATTTTTAATACTCTTAATTCAATAAAGGTTGCGTTTCTAAAAAAGCTAGAGATTAAATCGATTAAAGATATGAAAAAGGAGGATTTTAATCTACTGGTTAAACAATTGATTTTATCTGTTGCTTCAGCTTCTTACTTTTCAGAAAACGCTTTAAATGATCTTACCGAAATGGTTTCTTCTGTTTTGGAAGGTAGGGCTAACGAAGGGGCTGTTTTTAACGCTATCAGGGATTTGAGAGCCAAGGCTTAATGGTAATTTATAACTTTTTTTTGATATATGAATAGTTTTAATATATTTGTCTGAGTAATTAAAATTTATTTATTAAAATTAAACAAATGGAAAAAGAACAAAAATTCCCAGTAAACCAGGCTACTGTTGCAGGTTATGTAACAAGTATCAAAGATGATAGAGAAAGTAAAAGAGCAAATCTTGTTGTTTCTACTAAAATTGGTAAAAAGGTCAATTATGTAAACGTTTTGTTTTCAGGTAAACAGTATGATGAACTTGAAAAGAAAATAGAAGAACGTTTTCCTGAAGGTCTAGGTGAAAATGAAAAAGAAGCAAAAAAGCATTTAAGGGAAGATCCTATGTTGATCGAAACAAAGGGCCAGGCTTATTTTTCATCTAATAAAATAGATGGTGTTACACATCAAAACTTCTCTGTTATCTCAAGCTCGGACTTTAACATTCCTAGCAAGGAAATGGAAAAGGACTTTTTGCAGCGAAATAACACTAGTAATTCTCAAAATTTAGAGGTAAAAATTAGAGTTAATTTAACTAAGGATATTGAAGATGTCCCAGTTAAAGGATTCGATGGGGTAAGCTTCGGTAAAACTTCTGTAGCTCATAACTATTTGAAAAATGACACCCCTACAGCTATGTATGCTAACTTAGTTGTTCCTACTAAATTAAAAGAACAAATTAAAGGAACTGATTACGCTAAAGGAAAACCAGTTTTATTGACTGCAAATCCACAGATGAACTCATACGAAAATCAAGATGGTAAAAAGGTCTACACTTTTAATTTGATAGCCAAATCAATGCAACACAATCTTACAAGATCTGTTAATGCATCAAAAGCCATTGATTCAATTGAAAAGGTAGCTGAGGTTCGAACTAAAAAGGAAAGAGTAAAGGTAGCTGAGAAGGAGATCGATAAGTTAGCTAAGAAAAACAAAAAGCCTAATCAAAAAGGTCAGGCGATGTGATTTTAAGCTTAAAGGTTGATGATAAAGTTGTTTTTATCCAATCCTAATGCTTTTAAATACAGCAAAAACTTGTCAGAAGCTACAGGTTCACCCTTCTCAATTTTATTTACTAGATGGGCGTTTAAATTGTATTCTTTTGACAGGTTTTTTTTTGTGATTTTTTTATTCATTCTATATTCACATAATTTAATTCCAATAGGAATTAAATCATTAGTAGAGTTGTAATTAAATTTCATTTTAGCCATTATAAATGCAAATATATAAATATATGATAAAAGTAATAAAAAGAATATTCTACATAATGCTAGTTGTTGCATTTGCTGGAATTGTAAATATAACAGTATTTACTTCATATGAAGATAATAGCCAAAAAGAAATGGTTAAAGAGGATCCTTTGAAGGAAAATGTACCTGTTGAATATTCTGAAATTAAGAAGGTGTCTAAAAAGATTAAAACAGAAAAGATTTTAAAATTGATTGATGATAACAACTTAACTGTAGAAAATATAAAAAAAATAGATAGTATTTATCCGGACTCTATTTGCGATTGTAATACTGTTGATTTTACAGATAAAGAATAGTTTTGATCATCTATTTTATCTAAGAAAAAAAGAGAGACTTTATAGTCTCTCTTTTTAATTAGCGTTAAAATATTCCTGGCATTTATCTGCAGACAAAAAAAATAGCGTCAATTGGTCCTTGGCCATCCTCCGGACTTTATTTTTTTGACGTTATTAGTTTGATTCAAAAAGGAAGCTTCTTTGTTTCTTCTTATTGGAAAAGGAAAACTAGGAGTATTGTAATAACCGTTATAAGTATGTAGGAAGCAACACCGAGATGGAATGCTTTATCACCTGCTATTTTCGCCTTTAACTGTTTAGAAGGTCTTAATGGTTGGTTAAACCTATTCAGTTGATTATTTAATGATCTATTTTCGTTTTCTATTTCTATAAGGGCTAGTTTTAATCTTTGGTTCTCCTCCTCTATTTTATTCAAATTATCAACCATTTTTTCTTCTCTTTCTTTTAGCTTGATAGCTGAACGTTTAAGCCTAGTATTTTCATTGATAAGTCTATGAACTTTATTAATGTTGTTTAGAATGTTATAAGGCGCTTCATTGCTCATTATGGTAATTTTTATTGATTATTTCTTTTAATTACTTATTCTCCTTTAAATAAAGGATCATTTTAAATAAGGTCTCTCCACTACTCTACCCATTTATTATCACAGCTAAAACATTCAAATGTTTCACTATTAAATCCAATCGCTCTGCTCTTACATTTAGGACATACTTCAACACTTTCTATTTTCTTAATAAAATTATCAATGTGCAATTTTCCAATTCCTTCAGGAGCCATAGTAATCTTTATATTTTTGCTTCTGTCATCCCACAATTCTTCTTCATCACTCCATAAATCTTTTAAAATATCAGAAGACATATATTCAGAACTTTTAATTAATATATGGTCGTGAATTGTGTTCATTTTATCCGTAACCTTATTTATGGTTTCAGACAACTTTTGAATATCATTATGCAATAAAATAAAGTCATTGTAGAACCGATCTTCATTATCTATATTAGACTTAGATTCAGTTATTAACACGCTTATTGTAAGAAATAGCTTTTTTATTTCACCATATGCTACAAGTTCGTTTTCAAACTTGTCCAAATCTTCAATATTGAACTCTTTATAGTTATTAAGTTCTTCTAAATGTTCAGCTTCAATTTCTTGTATTTCATTGAGGTTTGCCCTTACCTCGTCTAATTTACGAGTCAAATATTTATCCAAGGAATCACCTACTAGCTTACTAATATATTCTAGTGGAGATTTAAATCCGTTCTTTATTGTTAAATTGCTCATAGTACTTAATATAACGAATATACACGTTCTTGTTTTTTATAATGAATTAATTGCCGTATATTTACATCCGACTAAAGATTATATACAGCATTTAGGGCACGCTTGTGGAAGCGTGCCCTTTTTGTTTTCTAGGAAACATCTTTTCTTTTTAGAAGTTCCTTATTGTCTTGAGTATTGATTTCAGACTGAGACATGACACGGTTATCTAAAATAAGCTGGTCGATCTCAGATTTTTTAAAATAGATCATCTTGCCCAGAGGTATATAATGCGGTATTTTCCTATTAGAAGTTAGTTTATAGATGTAGGATTCTTTCATACCTAAGTATTCCGAAAGGTCCTTGACGCTCATTAGCTCTTTTGTTTGGCCAAGTTTCGCTTCAAGGTTTGAAATCCTTTTTTCAAATTCTTTATTCTCCATAATGTTTGTTTTTAAGTGAAAAAATCGTGCTCGATTCTAATTGTTTCTTCGACAAAAATAAGTTAAATAAGTCTATAAAAGACCAGTAATACCAATACATACAGGTGTATTTGTGTATGTATGTATGTGTTAGCCACAAGTGCTAGGTTCATACATTAAATCAAGTTCCTGCCCTGTAAGTGCAAAAAATACATTCTGCATTTGATGGTAACTTTCGCAAGGAATGTTCACACCTATAAAAGTCATATAGTTGTAATTATTCTCAATATCAAAAGTGTATTCCAACCTTGTGTCGGCTTCATATTCGTACTTAATCCTAAAGTCGCTTTTATAGGTCTCTCGAAATCCTTTTACAACTAGGTTGTCTCGTTTAATTTTGTACGGTTCAAGGTTATTCCAATCAACAACACCAATACCAAATTCAATCGTGTCAAGTGTTGGAAATTCCTCTGCTAAAGTGTGTATTGCAAATACTCGATTATCGTATTTCACAAGGTTTCCAATTCTAAATTTTTTTGCTTTCATTTCGTTATTTATTAAAGTTTTGTTTTTAAATTCCGCACCAGATGGCTAACAAAGGTTATAAGTAATAAATTAAATTTGAGAAACACACCACATTGTTCCGTCTTTGCATCTAACTATCATATCGTTGTGTTGATGTTCCACACCTTCCTCGAAAGCCAAATGTTTAATTATCGCTCTTTTACTAACACCAGTAAGTATTCTATCTGTACCTTCTATTGGTTCGCCATTTGATTTAGCTTTCCAAGCATTGTATTTGTGTTGTGTTTCCATTATTTTTTAGAATTAAACATTATTTCATAGAGTTCTTCGACTGTTTCTTCAAAGCTCTCTATTGTCTCGTATTTTTTTAACAATAATGCTTTGTTTTGTTTAGTAATAGAAACAATGTGTTTTGGTTTTTTATCCTTAACCCCTGTTTTAAGTTTTTTTGCTATATTTTTTAAATCCATGATTATTCTATTAAGGTTATTATTACTTGTGTAACAGATGTTTTTGATGCTTTAGCTATCTTTTTTAGTTTTTTGTAGACTTCTGCATCCATGTGAAAGGTCGTGCTACCTGATAGCGCTTCTTTTGAAGGTGTTTTAGGTCTCACATCGACCTTTTTTACAACATCTTTTTTTTGAGGGCTAGAATGCCCTCTTATTTCCATTTCTTTTTCTTGGTTCGCTTTGTAAAGCGAAAACTTATCTAGTTTGCTCATTATTTCTGTATAAATTCATAAATAAGATCCATTGTTTCATTAACTCGTCCTGCATTTCTTTTAGTCAAGTCGTATTCTCCCGATTTGAAATTATTTTGCAAAAGTGATCGTTCCACTCTTATCCCTTTTTCCAATATGTTACCTTCACCAAATATAGATTCATATTCAACAAAACCGTTTTTTTCAGCTTCCCTCACTTCGTGAGAGTATTGGACTTCATATTTATTGATAAGGACTTTGTATTCTAGGTTACTTTCGAGATTATTCAGTATATGAACAAATCTAATCGAAGAGGATATATCTTCTTCAGCGAAAGAAGTGGGTATGATTATTTTATCCATCATGGATAAAAGTGGAATGATTCCATCTTGTTGGATTGTACCTGGAATATCAACTAACACATAATCATATCCCTGGCATTGATTAAAAACAAATTCTCCAATATCACCATCGCTTAAATTATACTTAATAATAGAGAGGTAATCTTGTAAAGAGTCTGACTTATCATAAATATCAGAAGTGTGCTGTGAAACATCACCATCGATTATCAAAGTCATTTTTTTTTGGGCTGCTAAGTAATTAGCGAAGTATGATGTTAGTATACTTTTCCCAACTCCACCTTTAAGGTTTCCAAACATAATAATTTTTGTTTCCATATTTTTATTTTTATTTCTCCAAATATACTATTATTTTTCATATATACACTTTCTTATTGATTTTATTTTGTTTTTATATTCTTTATATATTGTTTTTATATTGATTTTTTATTTCTTTTCCACCCTCTTATTATTGTTTTTATTATTTTCTTTTTATTCTTTTTATATTGTTTTTTACATTGTTTTTATTTCTTCCTATTTAGTTTTTTTATTTTTTTCCCTACATTCTTTTTAATATTTTTATCTTATTATTCTTATTATTTTATTTTTTAGGTTTTTCTGTTTTTTTACATCACGATGTCTTATTAAGATCATACTTGAAAAAGGGTCAAGCTCCAGGGGCTTCCACCCCTAAAGCTTATTTTTTTAGAATACTATATGATAAATAGCTAAAGCTATTAATTTTTATAGTATCTTAGGGTTTCAGAGTAAGTTTACTCAGGCAAGTAGTGGTGTCGTCAGACGACACACGGAAATTCAACTTCGTCGAGAAACAATAAATTGTTTATATAATGATTATTATGAAAAAGGATAGAAGATCTGCATATGAAGAAAAACGTATAAGAATTACTGTTTCTTTCAATGAAAAGGAACAGGATAAAATGGATCGCATATTTAAGAAGGTTTTAGGAAGCGATGATATAAAAAATATACTTTTTAATAACACTTTTATTATTAAAGAACAGAAATCTTTTCCGCAACTAAACGAACTAATAAAAGAACTGAATAAAATTGGTAATAATGTAAATCAAATTGCTAGAAAAGTAAACTCAAATGCGATAATAAATAAGGTTGTTTTTGAAGATACAGTTAAAGATATAAATGATTTAAAATTTAATATTTTAAAGGAGGTTAATGAATTAAAGAAATGAGAATAAAGATTATTTCACACAATAATATGAAGGCTAGTGTTTCATATTTGTACGGAAAGCTTGAGGATGAAAACACAGAATTAAACACTTCTGTTAATATGCCTATTTATGAAAAGGAACAGTTTTTTTCTTTTATTGATTCTTGCAGAATAGCTCAAGAAGAACGTACTGGGAGGAAGTCTAAAACAAATAATATGATAAAGCATTTAGTTGTTAGTTTGCACCCAAAGGATAGGGAATTGTTTGAAGAAAAGAAACCTGAAATAATAAAGGACATATTAAAGGCTATTGGGATTAAAGATGCAGAAGACCATGGTTTAACTATTTTTGATCACCACGATACAGCTCACCCTCATATTCATTTGGCTTTTTCACGTGTATCTTTAGGGGGTGAGGTTTTTAATGATAAAAACCTTGGTTATCGTTTAAATGATCTAGCTGATGTTTTGGATAAAAAATATGGTCTAAGGTCGAATAAGAATAATAAATCAAGGATCCATATAAGGAATAAACACTTATATAAACCTACAGAAAAAGGAACACTCTTAAAGCTTATTGATTATGCTGCAAAGAACAGCAATAATTTAAAAGAATTTAAAGCTACGCTTTTAAATCATGGTATATTTCCTAAAATAAACGAAGAAAAAGGTACAATATCTTATGTGAACAATTCAAGTCATGTTTCTTTTCCTGAATATAAACTTCCAGTAGGAGCAAGGCTAAAGAATTTGTATAAGACTATAAAGACAAATAAGCTGAGTCAAAAAGAAAAAGAGTACAAACAAGAATTAAAGGCAGCTATAATTCAATGTAAAAACCTTCAGGAAATAAAAGATTTGTTTAAAGGATCTAAAGTTTATTTTCAAAAAGGAGAAACACATATTTCAAATATAAAGATTGAAACAGAAAGTGAAGTTATTTCTTTATCTGAATTTATGATTGAAAACCCAAAAATCGACACTACGATAGATGATGAAATAACAAAAGAGAATAACGTTTCTGCATATATGAAAATTCCTCTTATATTTGAACCTATAATAATGGGTAATGATTATGAAATGAGAAAACAGCAAAGAGAAGAAAAACAAGCCACCAATAAACGTAAAAAAGGCAAGCAAAAAGGAATGAAGGTTAAATACTAATATTAATACACAATACAATCATGGAATCTAAAGAAAAACAGAATATGAATTCTGTACTATTAATGGCTTTATTGCTTTTAATAATAATACAGGTAGTCGAGATTTTAACAACTAATAATATAATGTTACCGGAAGTTGTTAGAAATAATTCCTTCGTTAAGAATATTATTTACACTAAAAACATTTATGTTTTTAAAGTGATTTATTTATTCCTGGTACCTGGACTGTTTCGAATATATATATTAGTTGATATAGCAAAAAAGGTTAAAAAGGAGGAACAAAAAAATTATAGGTTTTGGTATTATATACTGTCTATATTTATCCTAATAGGAGCTGTATCAAGTCCTTATTTTTATTATTATAATTTCATTATTTACCCAGTTCTTATGCTCTCTCATATTTTTGTAGGGTCTAGGGGTTTTGCGAAAATAAGTGCAAATCTTGATGAAGAAGATCCTTTAAAGAATGTTTCACAAAAGCCTTTAAAGGAAATGGGTTTGATATATCCTACAGATAAAGGTCCTTTACATGTTCATAATGTTTTTCAAGGTATAATGGTTCAAGGAGGGGCAGGGGCAGGTAAATCAGCCTCTATTATAGAACCTGCAATAAAGCAATGGGTTGAACAGTCTATGTCTATGACAATTTATGACTTTAAAGGTAACCCTCCAACTTTAGGAAGAACTGCATATAACGCTTGGTTACAAACTAAAAACGTTGTAACCAAGGAGACTGTTTTAAGAGATCGTTTAAATAATTATCGACTCTCTGTTAATTCTTTAATTGAAGATGTTGATTCTAATTTAGAATTGTTAGATGAAGATGATGTTGATATAAGTGAGATTTCTGAATTATCTTTAAGTCTAGATATTAAGCTTGTTGTTACTGATTTGAAAGGAAAAGATTCCTCTATAAATGTAGAGAAGATTTTGAATGATATTTTATCCAATATTAAATTATATAACCACGCTCTTGAAAAATCTGATTTATATGTTTGTAACGAATTAGCTAATACTATTAAAACTGAAGTTGAATATCTTTTAACTCTAATAGATGGTATAATTTCAAACATGAAAGTTGAATTAAAACGTCCTGTTTTTAATTTACTTTCAATTGATCAACTAGAAATTTCTATTCGTCCAAATCCTTTAAGGCCACAAGACATTACCTCTAGTATTCAAACCAGGTCTATTACAGACACTCTTTTATTGACTTTAAACAAGGAATGGGTAACTAAAAAGGATTTTTGGGCTAATAGTGCTATATCGCTTTGTTGGGCTATTGCAGAGCGATTAAGAAAGGATAAGAAATACCACTCTTTTTGTACAATACCTCATTTGGTTTATTTAGCTACAGCAGATGATTCAAATGCACTTATTGATTGGTTAGCAGATGATTTTGAAATAAAGAATATCATAAGTTCCTTTATTACTGCAAAAGAAAACAACGCTGATCAACAAATAGCAGGAATGATAGCTTCTTTACAACAACCATTGTCAAGCTTAATATCACCTGAAATTTTTTACCTATTTGGCGCTGAACCAAAAGACCAATCCTCATTAGATTTAAATGATTTATCTAATCCTCAGATTTTAACTATTGCGAATAATCCGAAGATACAAACAGCTTTGTCTCCAATATTATCTTGTTGTATAAGGTCCATAATTAATCAAGTCAATGAGCAAGGTAAGCACCCTCACGCTATGGTTTTAGATGAATTACCAACTATATACATACAAGATTTATCAAGTTTACCGGCTACAGGAAGATCAAATAAGATTTCAACCATGATAGGTATTCAGGATGAAAGTCAATTGCAAAAGCAATATGATAAAGAAGCAGATGAAGTTATTGCAAATATGGGTAATCAATTTATTGGTATGACTAATAATGCTAAAACAGCAAAAAAATACAGTGATTTTTTTGGTACTTATCAGAAGAAAGCAACATCTTATAGCACCTCAGACAATTCATTGTCCTTGTCAGATAGTCTTAAAAACGAAAAACTATTACAAGACAAAGATATTGCTAATCAATCAGTAGGCCATTTTGTAGGTAAAATATCAGATGGTGATCCTGCATTCTTTTCAGTACAGTGTGATGAATTTAAAATAAAGGATCATTTTCCAAATTGGAAAAATAGTATTGAACTTCCTTGGCAAGATCCAGTACTAGACAATATTAGAAAAGAAAATATGAAATACGCTAAGATTATTTTTAAGGAGATGGTGGAGTTGAATTATCATAGAATCATCAATGAATGTAATTTAATCCTGGAGCCATACAAAGAAAATCATTTTTCAAATGATGATGATGAATATTAATAATATCTAAGGAATAATACAGAAAATAAATATGCAAAATAAAGAAGATTTTAATTTTAAAGGTATTCAATTTCAATTTATATCAGTTAAACATAATGATACTAATCAAGATGGATATATGATAATATTTATGATTGATCAAAAGAGGTTTAATAAAATCAACGTGGATGGTAGGTCTTTAAATGCTTATACAATAGATATGAAACCAAACTCAACTATAGATTTTTTTTTAAAGGGTTTTCTAATGATACAGAAATGAAGATTTTAAATAGCTTTTATTATAAAAAGGAAGAAGTTAAAAAAGCTTTAAGCTATTTGGAACATCTATATAAAAAAAACACAAAACAAAAAGAATAATTAATATATACAAACATGAAAAAAACAGAAATTAACATAATAGAACCTAATCATAAGGATGCTCTTATTGGATTAGATGCTCTAACTTCTTTTATTAGAACCATGCGACCAAATGGTTATTTTACTCATTTATCCGAAAAACAGTATGAATCAATTCAAGGCAAACATATTGATAATTTATATGAAATAGAAAATTGGATAAATGAAATAATTAGGGCTAAAATGCCAAAACCACAAGATTTCATTTTTGACGACATGCCTACATTGTCTCAATCAACAAAAGACCTATTTATTAATGATAATACTAATAAGGTTCTTATTAAAGGAAGAATAGCAACAGGAAAAACTTTTTTTTACCTACCAGTAGTAATCAAGTTGCTTCAAAAGAAGTTCAAAAAATATAATCCAAAAGTTTATTATATTAATATATATCCTGAAAAAAAACTTTCAGGTAGTTATTGGGATCAAATTGATATTCAAAAATATGATGAAGATTTAATAACTGATTCAGATATCTTAATTTGTGATGATTGCAATACATTATTTTCTAATCCCGATAAATCCACTTTTAAAGGAAATGGTCAAAATTATTTAGATGTAATCAATAATCATCCAAATGTTATCTTGACTTGTGAATTTAATTTAACAGATAATTTCAAGTGGACTAACTATGTTAATATTAATACAACAGAAAAAAGCAGCTTTGATATTGATAAAAAAGAAGAAATCAACATCATCAATGAATTAATAAATATTTTATCATGAGCAACAAAATAGTAGTTATAGCAGAAAAGCCATCAATGGGAAAAGACATTGCGGCAATAATTGAACCTAGTGGTACTTCAAAAGGAGGATATATTGAAGGTAATAAATATATTATTACCTGGGCTTATGGACATTTAGTTGGTTTATCTTTACCTTCTAAATACACAGATAATCCATGGAATCCAAATGTACTTCCAATCCTTCCTGATCGTTTTTATTATGAAGATACCAAAGACCCAGGGGCAAAAAAACAACTAAATACAATAAAAAACTTAGTGGCTTCTGCTTCAAGCCTAATTAATGCTTGTGATGCAGGGAGGGAAGGAGAAGCAATTTTTAGATACATTGTAAAGGAATCTATAAACAGTCCTAAAAAGGTTCAAAGGCTATGGATTAATTCTTTAACTCCTGCAGCAATTAAAAAAGGTTTTGAAGAATTAAAAAACGAAACACATTATGATAATTTATATCAAACAGCCTTATGTAGAGATAGGAGTGACTGGATAATAGGAATGGGCGTAGGAACGCCTGCACTTAGTTATAAAATGAAAGAGGTGCTACGCATCAAAAAAATGAGTTACATATCAATAGGGCGTGTATTTACACCAACTTTTGCGATGGTATGCTCAAGGTATTTGGAAAACAAAAACTTTGTAGTGCAAGACTTTTTTACACTTAACGCAATTTTAGAAAAAGATGGATTAAGCTTCAAACTATCAAATGACAAAAGGTTTGATACAGATTCATTAGCAAAAGAGGTAATAGATTCTAATATTTTCTCTAGTTTAAAGGTAAAAGAGGTAAATAATAAAAACCTTAAAGAAGGTCCTCCATTGTTATTTGATTTAACAAGTTTGCAGCAAGAAGCAAATAATGTTTTTGGATATTCAGCTAGTCAAACACTGGATATTGCACAAAAACTATATGAAGCGAAGTTTATAACTTATCCTAGAACAGATTCACGCTTCATTAATGAAGATATGAAAGATGATGTTGTTAATGTTTTAAAGCTGAACTTGGCGCTACTAGATAGTGAACAGTCTAAATACATTTCTGACTTAATTAAAAATCATAAAATTAATTTTCATTCTGCAAATGATAAAAAGGTAACAGATCATCATGCAATTATCCCAACAGATAATTCATTCAATTCAACTTCTATAGAAGAGTCTAATATTTATGATTTAATACTTAAAAGAACCTTTGTGTCTTTTTCTGAAAACTGTTTAAAGTCTCAAACAAAAATCACCGCCATAGACTCTTCAGGAGAATATTCTTTTTCTAGTACTTTTACTAATATTGATTATTATGGTTTTAGAGTTTTTGGTAAAAAGGAAACTTTCAATGAAGTTCCTGTTATTATTGAAAACGAGGTTTTAAATCCTAAAGAGATAGAAATAGCCAAAGGAGCAACTAAACCAAAGGATATTTACAATGAGTCTACTCTTTTAAAAGCAATGAGTAATTGCGGAAAGGATATTGAAGAAAAAGACTTCAAAGAAGCAATGAAAGGTTCGGGTATAGGTACTCCTGCAACAAGAGCTTCGACCATTGAAAAGTTGTTTACTCAAAAGCTTGTTGAGCGAAAAGGAAAAAAACTTATCCCAACAGAAATCGGCTTATGGATTTATGATTACATCAAAGATTTAAAAATTTCCAATCCTGTTTTAACAGGCGAGTGGGAATATAAGCTTGATTTGATAAACACAGGGGAATACGATGTGGCTACCTTTAATAGCGAAATTAAGGGCTATGCAAGGGAACTTACGAAAGATATAATGGATTTAGACATTGTTGTTTCTAAGGAGTTAAAAGAATCTTTAAATAAAGATCTATTAATTTGTCCTAAATGTAAGGAAGGTACTTTATTTAAGTCTAAAAAAGCTACTGGGTGCAGCAATTGGAATAAAGAAGGTGCAAAATGTGATTTTGTAATATGGAATAACATTGCCGGAAAATCATTAACCCAACCAATGATTAAAGACTTGGTTATAAAAGGAAAAACCAAAAAGATTAAAGGTTTTAAATCTAAAGCTAACAAACCATTTGAAGCTGCTTTAAAGTTGGATAATAATTTTAAAGTCTCTTTTGTATTTAATTGATATTATATGGAAGGAATAGTATGTAAAAACGGTAATGTTTTCTCTATTAATAATGATGCTAATGATGCGGAGTGGTTTTTAGAAAAGTGTTATTATATAGCACAAGGTTGTAAAACCATTAAAAAAAACAAGTTAGCTCTTGTTGTGTGTAATTGTAAACATTGTAATACTTTGGAACATAATTTTCATTTGTTAATAATGGATGTTCTTGAATATTACAACCTTAAATGATTTATTAGTAAATAATATTTTAAGAGATGAAAAGAAAATGGAAAATAATATCTTTTGCTGAATGCCCAGTATGTGGTAACAATATTCAAGTGTTTTCAGATAATCATAGAGAAGATTGGGTTTGTGATGGAGACAATGCTAGGTGTGTTGACTCAGATTGCACTCAAGAAGGATATGCTAATTGTGATGGGGAGGGAGGGGCAATAATTGTGTTTATATGAGTCTTGACTAATAACGTCAAATAATTAAAGTCCGGAGGATGGCCAAGGACCAATTAACGCTATTTTTTTTGTCTGCAGATAAATGCCAGGAATGTTTTAACGCTAATTATAATAATATGAATTTTAATTTTAAAATAATAGGGTTGGCTATACTAGTCTTTTTGCTATTCATTTTACATCAATCTTTTTATCATCTCTTAGATATCGATACTATAAATACATATTTCCCATATATTTTTATAGTTCTTTTTTTTAGTATGATGATTATAATTTTTAATAATTTCAGATTAAAGATACTAAAAGACATCGTTACATCTTTAAATAGAAAGAATAATGATTTAAAAAAAGAGTATGAAATGAAAATAGCTGATTTAGAAAAGGAATTAGAATCCTTATATCTAGCGATTGAGAATAATAAGAAGGTTTCTAAATATAATTTTAAAAAACATAAGATTATAGACCTTAAAGAACAAATCAAAACAATATCAGGTAATAAACTTCTTAGGGTATTTAATGACCTATCTGCATTTGATTTAACATTAGAAGAGTTTGCAGACAAATATTCTAAAAATGACTTGTTATCTATAAAGTTTGTGGGATTTAGAACTATAAACCATATCGATCTTATAATGAAGTCGGCAGGTGTTAATTGGAAATAAACGTTAAATATATAATTGTCAAATATAATCTTATGAAAGAACATAAATTAAAGGATCTTACTGTTGAGGATTTTAAAAATATCATTAGTGAAGAGATTGAAATAGCTTTAGCTAAAAAATATCAAAAAAACATACTAACAAGAAAAGAAACTATTGAGTTGTTAGATATATCTTATTCATGCTTACATCAATGGATAAACAAAGGTTTTATTACACAATATAAATTAGGTAATAGGTCTTTCTTTTTATATGAAGATATAATGCGCTCTATGCTTGATATACCTAATTCAAAAAATAGTTCATCTAAATCAATATCTAATTTAAATAAAAGGAATGTATTATCTCCTAATACACCTCTTTCTGATCTAAAGATGGGTGGCGGACTTCAAAATAGACTCATGTATTTTACGGGATTAGAAATTACTTTACTAGAGTTTAGTGAGAAATATTCATCAGATGATTTAATTAAGATACGTGGTCATAATTATTGGTCAAAACCCATTATGAGTAATTTGAAAAACTTAATGAGGTCAGCAGGTATTCACTGGGTATAAAACATATAAATACAATAATAAGTATGATAAATATAGATTTAAGGTCTTTAAATATAGGTGATACTCTATTACTTAGGGAGTTCGACGAAGAAATATATTTTATTGATCAAATTACAGAGCTAGCACCTAAATTGATTTATGATAGCGGGTTTTATTTTAGAACTAAATATTTAGACTTTGATTTAACCAACTTTTATGAGATTATAGCAGTTAATGGCATTATAATTAATCCAGGTAGGGTTATGGCACCAAACCTGAAAGCTTTTTATTTAAACGAAAAATAACATTAAAAAGAAATACTATGAATATTAATTACGAGAAGATTTTAAGTGTAATAGATTACACTTTACTAGAAAAAAACGACAGATTATATTATGTAGATATAAATGGTTTTAAATATGCTTTTTACTTATATAATAACTTAATAAAAGCGTTTTCATTTACTCATTTTAGAAATGTATCTGTTCAGGAATTTTTTGAAGCACACTTACCTTATAGTGATCAGGAAAAAGCGCTGTTTGAAAATTTTAAATCCAATTTTAGATTTGTTTTTAGGGAGGATATGTCTGAAGGAAACCTAATTGGTTATATTTTAAAATTGAAAAACATAGCTAATTTAGAATTTGAAGAACACTATAATAAATATAAAGACCATCTAATTCTTGATTTCATCAATGATTTCAAATTCATGACTGACAATCATAAATGGTTTATATCAGAGAATAAAATGATTTATTTTATAAAACCTGGCTTTCTTCTGAATTTTAACTCAGCTACCTATAATATTTACAGTGAAAAAAAAGACTATTCTTTTAAGTTAAAAGATGGGGATGGACGTAATGTTATGTTCTTAAATCCATACACCATGTTTGAATATTATAGTTCTAACTTACCAGGTCGCGATAGAATTTTTATAGGCCATTCTAAAAGCGTAGAAAATCCTAAGATATTAATACGTTCGACAAAGAGTGAACTTATAAATGTTTTGGATTTTATATTTGATGAAGATTTTTACATTAAAGGGAATATGATTCAGATTCATTTCAGAGAGGATAAGCATTCAGTTTTTTACAACGAATACCATAATATTTTAAAAGATCAAATAAAGAACGAAATTAATAATTTTAATATGTTTGACTCTTCTAGTTTACTTCCTGATTCTTTTAAAATAAAATCAAAAAGAATTGGTACAAGAATGTATCCAGTACTTGAATTTGAAACTAATATCACAATAATGAACATCATTCTTTATATTTTAAAAGACAGATATAAATATGATGTTGAGAATATTAATTTTTCAAACATTATTAGTATTAATGATCATCAAATATTAGACTCTTCCTCTGAGGTTGGTTTTGATGATACTCCTAATGAGATTGTTAGTTCTGTGTATGAAGAAGAATAACACCGCTATATATTAATTTTTTTCATATATTCGTGCTTTATATTATTAAGGCGTGCTAGAAGCCATAATAAGACCCAAGGGCATGGGCAAAATATAATGGGAGAATTAAATAATTTACTTCAAAGAAAAAAAGAAGAGTTAAAACTTGCCCAGTCAGCCAGGTATAAGAATAACTATTTAGACTTGGAAGCAAAGGTGATAACTATATCAGATTCTATTGATGATCTTGATAACGACCTTAAATATGAATATTACAGAAGTCCTTCTGCTAAAAAAGAAACTACTGATAAATTAACATCTATTCAAGCCATGAAAAGAGAACTAGTCAAATTAGACCCTTCTAATTTAACAAGCAGTAATCTTTCCAAAGAATTATTTAATCTTTTAAGTTCAAAAAGGTCTCTTATAGAAAAGCTATTGAATAGGAATGTTAATTTAAACACTTATGAAAAGGTATCTAAGTATTTAGAGAGTTCTGAAAAAAAACTATATAATCAGGTAGCTAAAGAAATAGATAATGACCTGAATAATAAAAGCTCTAGTATTTCAGAATTAGAGAATAAAATAGCTACTCTTGAAAAAGAGTTAGCTCCTTTAGAAAAGGAATATAAAAAACAATCTACTAAAATAGAAAAGAACATAGCCAATATAAAAAAGGATATTCAAGGAATAGTTTATAACTCTAACAAAGATCTAGATAATTCAATTAAGATTAGTAAACAAGATTTTAATTCTTATTTAGATATACTTGAGCCTAATGATGGTAAATTAGAAGCATTAATAAATTTTGTTGACGAAGATTTATATAATAAAATAAACTGGGAGAATCCAAATGAAACTAAACCGGTAATAATTGATAAGCTTTTGAATGAGTTAAATGGGAATCCTGATAGAGGATATGTTAATGGATTATCACCTAAAGAACATATTACTAAATATTCTAAAAATATTGAAGTACAAAAAACAGTCTTTTCGGATAAAGAATTTAATAGCATTCTTACTGATAAATATATAAATACTGGGATAGGGAAGTCTAATTTCGAAAACAATATCCCTAACTATAAAAACAAAGTTGCTACTGAGAAACAGATTAAACATGTGGTAAGTTTAAATTTAAATGTAGCACAAAAGATTAATGTTTTAAAGCATATTAATTGTGAAGATGTTCTTTCCACAATGCAAAAACACTCTAATAAAGATAAATCAAATACATTTTCAGAGAAAGGGTTTATTAAATCAAACACTACTGATTTAATAAATGAAAGGAAGGCAACTAATAAAAACAAAACAAACTCAAATAATGGATTAGGTAATATTTAATCCACTCTACTATTTAATTATTAAGGCGTGCTAGAAGCCATAAAAAAACCCAAGGGCATGGGCATTATAATAATGAATAATACTAAAAGTAATAAGGATGTTATATCTAAAGAAAGTACAGATGTTAAGCGACTTCGCAATTCTAATTTATATGATTTGAAAATTGATGATTTTAGATATTCTGTATCTATTTATGAATATATAAAGGAGTTTTTCCCTGAATTTGTTTTAAAAAAGAATGGTAAGAACATTAAAGCCTTTATCCCTAGTAAAACTGAAGAGAAGGCAAAAGAAGAACATATTTTAATTTCACGTTTACAGAAAGGGGATCAATTTTATGAAGTTTATTTTGATGTTTATGATTTTGACAAAACAAAACCAAAATCAATAATTGACTTGATAGGTGAAAGGGTGTTAAAGGTTCAAAAACTTCAAGGAAAGGATTTTTTCAAAGCAAAGTTAGAACTCAAAAAATACATAGATTCAAATAAATTTGTGCATATTAATAATTCTTCAATTGATATTCTTACTAAGCATAACGCTATTAATCAAAAGAAAAAAAACGACAATAAACCTATTATATTCAACCTTCCAAATAAAGATACTTTAGAGTATTTAAAATCAAGAAATATCAAAAAAGAAGTTTTGTTTTCTAAAGACTTTATAGGAACTTATGGTTCTTACAAGGATGAAGAAAATAAAATAATTGATAAACCTGCTTTTCCACTAAAGAAAGGGAAAAAACTTATTACTGTTCAATGGATTGATGTAAAAGGTCCAAATGAAAGGAGTAAATATTTTGCTGCTGATAGAAATCGTAATGCTGCTTTATATAAAACAAACTTTCCTAAAAAAATGAATGCTTTGGTAATAATTGAATCACCTGAAAAAGCAATGGCACATTATCAACTTTTTAATAAAGATATGAATGGACAAAAGGTATATCCAGGTTACGTTTCTTCTTGTGGCCAATTAACAAAACAAGACTTGGAGCATATTAAAGATATTATAAAAGAAAGAGACCTTGATTTAATTATTCCTGCTTTTGATAATGATAAGCAAGGAGATTTGTATTTAGGAAACACAACCTTGTTTTTAAATGAATATTCAGATTATAAGCTTAACAAAGATCTAACGTCTAAAAACCTTCTTATTTCTTTTAAGGACCAGGAACAATCAAATCGTTTAATGAAAAAACTAAATGATTTAAAGGTAAGGTATGAATACAGAAAAAAGGAATTTAAAATACTTTCAAAAGATTTGGTTAAAATTGATTCTAGAATTAAGAATCACCAGGCCATAAGTAAAGATTTTTTAGATGATTTGAAAGAAGGTAACAGACTGCCTTTTAAATTTAAAAACCCACAAAATAAGCAAATAGGTATTTAATTAATTCTTAATCATTTTATGAAAGGTAAAGCAAATTTAATAAAGGTTTGTATTAATAGTAATTGCGGAGAAGTATACCATAATTGCGCTAAAAAAGATACTAGATGTCCTAACTGCGGAATGTATATGGGGAGAATAAACCAGAGCACTTATCTTAAAAAATTTTCAGACCAATACTGGCAATTTGATTATCAAACAAAGGAAATCTATAGGCCCAAGATCAATAAACAAATGAGTATTGATTTTTAAATTAAATAATAAAAGCACCTAAAAGGTGCTTTTTCTTTTTCCAATAATAGTTTTTTGTCTGTAGCGTTTAGCTTTAGGGTTGTGTTCGATTTGGCTCTGTAATCCCTTGTTTTATAGGGGTTCAAGGGTTTTTTATCCGTATCTTTATGGTATAGAAACTTTTAAAAAATAAAAAAATGGATAATTCAAATTTAAACACTTATCACAAATTTGCTCCTAATGTTTTTGTAGCTAAATGCAGAGGGGAACACCTAAAGGATGATATTATCATTGTAACCACTAAATACGGTAAAGAACACGAGTGTAGAGTTTTTAATTTAGTTGGTCAAAATGAGGAATTTCGATTTTATTCAATTGTACGTACTGATGGATTCGATTCTAAAGCATGGGCAGAAAGAAAAATTGAAAAAATAGAAGGCTTTGCAGCAAACGCATTAAAGCGTTCAGAGGAATATTACGAAGCATCTAATGAGGGTAGAGATTTCCTAAGACTTGCAGAACCTATAAAAGTAGGTCATCACTCAGAAAAAAGACATAGAGCGTTGATTGAGCGCAATTACAATAGGATGGGTAAAAGCGTAGAGGAACGTAAAAAAGCGGAAGAATACACTGCTAGAATCGCATACTACGAGGAAAAAGCGAATAAAATAGATGCTTCAATGCCTGAAAGCTTAGAGTATTTTGAGCATAAATACAATGAAGCTGTAAATTATCACGCTAAAATGAAAAAAGGTGAAATTCCTCGTGCGCATTCTTACTCTCTTACATACGCCAAAAAAGAGGTTAATAATTGGAGAAAAAAATATGAATTAGCTACGAAGCTTTGGGGATAAAGAAAATGCACCCTCATTTTTTGGGGGTGCTACTTAAAAAAAATCAATAAATAATTTTATGAAACAAGAAGTACAAATAATATTAACCTTAGAGGTTGATGCAAACAAAACCAAAGAAGATATAAAGCGATTTTTTTTGGAGATGGAAAATACATATACTCGAACTTGCTCGGCTCGAAATCGTAGGGAATTTTCGAAAATAGCTTTAGTAGAGATAAAAGAAGAAGCAGAAATTTATAAATCAAATACAATAGATCATGACTAAAGTAGTAGAAAAAATAATCGGATATGATATTTTATCGCCTGATGGATTTTCAATAATCCCTCCAGGAGAAGATTTTTTTAAAACAGTTACTCAAGCAGAAAACCATTTGAAAGAATGGATTAAAAATTATGAAAAACAAGGGTATTATTCAACAATTAAAAATCAAAGAAGAATACAAATACCACTTGATGAATTAGCAAACCATTGTAAGTTTGTGCCAATTACATAAACTTTAATAAATAGAGCGCTCTCATTTCCTGGGGGCGTTTTTTCATTAATCAGTAATGATTAATGAAAAAACTTAAAAATCCTTCTGATTTTTTTTGAAGCTGTAATTTATTACAGCTTCAAAGGTTGATCATTGTAAAAACAAAAAGCAGATTATAATTTCTTATAGTCTACAGTAAATTCTAAAGAATAAAATTTCTAAAATAATAATGCCAAGGTAGCCCTTCAGGCTCATTTTATTCTTTAAAATACAATCCATTAGTTCATCTAAAAACCTATAGAATTTAGCTTTAGGGGAAGGTTCGATTTGGTACTGCAATCCCTTGTTTTATAGGGGTTCAAGGGTTTTTTATCCGTATCTTTAAGGTATAGAAAGAAACTTAATAAATTCAAACATCATGAGAGTTACAGAGAAAAAAACAAAAATTGAAAGGTTGAGAGGAGATTTAAGAGCCGAAACGGTAACAACCGTAAATAATCAAACGTTTGAAATTTCAACGTTTAAGACACGAGGCTTTTTAGTTTCTAATGCATTGCCAATTAAGGCAGCTCAAAACGGAAGTACAGAAATTATATCTTTTGATTTTAACGACCTGACAAATAAAAAAATTCTTTTGATCAAAGAGAAATGCAGTAGAGCGACTGAAAAGGCAATAAAAGCGCAGCATTTTAAAGCGTTAGCGGTCTTTGATGAAATGCATGAAAAAGGAGAAATCCAACCAAACACACCCGAGGAGGTGGAAATTAAAGATATTATCTTTTTGGATGGTTACGGAAAAGGTAAAGGATCTGAAGGAAATAAATATGTTGTTTATGAGATAGAAAAAACAACTTTTGGCACCATATACAAAACAGTTGAACTTGATACTTTGACTATTCATAGTCATGATCATGTAAAGCCATATTCAGAAAAGTTTGGAATTGGTATGTACTTTGAAAAAGGTTACTGTTTTGAGGGTTCTCAGGACGATTTAAATAATCTTATCATTGATTCTATTAAAAACGAAAAAGATTTAAAAGTAAAAAAGGCAGAAGAGGAAAAAAAGAAAGCCGAACTTTTAAAGGTTGAAACAGAAAATCTTTTAAAAACATATAATTATTTAACACCTGTAAAGGCTGCTGCTGCTAAAAATGAAGAGCAGCAAACGAAAAAAAACGTTTTAACAGAATTAAAACGTGCTTTTCCTGGGGTTAAATTTTCAATGAAAAAATCAGATTGGAGAAGTTACCGTTTAAGTTGGACAGATGGACCAACAAGAAAAGAAATAGAAACACTTTTAAATAAATATATAGGGTATTCATCTAGTGAGTGCGGTGATTATTACGACCCCAATACAAGCCTTTTTAATGATGTTTTTGGATATTTTAAGTTTTTCTTTTTTGATCGTGAAATGAGTAAGGAAATCGAAACCTTAAAGGAAGAATTTAATAAGGATATAAATAATAGAGAAAATTATGTTTTTTCTAAAATATTCCAAAACACTAGTATTCCTGTAGGTGCGAACACTTTTAAGATTGAGGAAGGGGATTCTTGGAATCCAAAAACAGAAAGTTTTTTTAGATTAGTTTATAATACTTTTGTAGCAGCCACTAAAGAAGCTATAAGAAGCGCAGATATAGAGGTGATTGACTATAGCCCTAAAGCTATAGCAATTATAGGAGATACAAAAGCCTATAAAGATGAATTAAAGTCTTTAGGAGGTCGTTTTAATTTTAAATTAAAATGTGGTGCTGGGTGGATCTTCCCAAAGTCAAAGGAAGCTTTGATTAAAAAAAGATTCAATCTTTAATAGTTTCTTTCTTTTGCACCCTCATTTTTTGGGGGTGCTTTTTTCCCAAGATCATAAATGAATCTTGAGAAAAAAGCGAGAAATATAATTTTTTTCAAAAATGTATATTATGACAATTCAAGAAATAGATAATTTATTTGATAGAGCAGAAACTAATATTAGGTATAAGAATTTACCTGATGATTTAAAACAACACGTTTATATACGTGTTTACGCTCAAAAACGTATTCCTGGGGTTCCTAAACAAACGAATGGTAATGAAACAAAAATATTATATCAGTTTTTAGAGACACAAGAGTTTTTACAGCGTAACAAACACCGCTTTGAGTATATTACTGCTTTGCACCAGGTACGTTTTTTTGGCTATCATGTATGGCTGCAAACAGCAAAGGCATGTAATGAGCCAGTAAATATTATCAATAAGTATAAAATTGATCTTATTACATCAAAACGTATGATTACAAAAACCAACAACGCTATTAAAAAGCTTCAGCTAAAAATAGATGCTGAAATGTTTCCAAGTGAAAACGACCTAGAAATACTTGAAAAGCTTAATTCAAAGGTTATTGAATATAAAACCAAACGTGAATCTGTAGAGAATAAATTAAAACATTACAATACCTAAAAAGACATGGATCAGTACGAATTATTTTCAAAACCATTAGATTATACCTTTACAGAAGAAGAAATTCAATTCTTAATTAAAACCAAAACTATTCAGCAAACTGTAGCTAAGTATTTTATATGGAAACAAGAAAGGAAAAATAAAAAATATATTGGTTTTATGATTGACACAAACCCTCACAGGGTTAGAAGAACTGGTTTTGATAACTCAATAGATGTTATCTTTCAAAGACCTTTTTGTGCAATTGAGCAACGTGAACTAGCTGAAAACTGGGGTTGCAATAACAGAATTGCAACTGGGTGGAATTATGAATATATAGAACAGTTGATCTATTCAGATTCATTGTATAATATCGAAACTCCTGAAGTGTTTATTAAACACTGTAAAAAATTAGGATTTTCAAATCCTAATTGGGTTCCACCAAAAGAGTAAAACAATTATCTTTAATATTTTAATGTAGTATTATGATTAATGTATATTTCATTGTTGCAGTATTTTTATTGCTCGTTTTATCCTTAATTGTCTTTTATCCTAAAAAGAAATTAAAAAAGAACTCACACCGGAGAAGGATCAAAAGAGGGGAAAAGATTCTTCTTATATTAAACAGTTTTGAACATGATGGAGCAAAAATAAATTATCTAAAAAAAATAGACCCTTTTGTTTTTGAAGAACTCATACTTAGTGCGTTTGAAAAAAAAGGTTATCGCATTAAGAGAAACAAACGATATACTGGTGATGGTGGAATAGATGGTATTGTTTATGATCAAAACAAACGTTCTTTTTTGATTCAATGTAAAAGGTATAAGGATCATATTAAAAAACAGGATTTAATTGAATTTAAAGAACTAATCAAATCAAAGAATTTTGATGGTGGTTACTTTTGCCACACAGGAAGGACCAGCAAGACTTCTCTATTTAATTATAGAGAAAGCAACCTTCATATATTAAGTGGGGATAAATTAATCAAACTAATAACGTCAAATAATTAAAGTCCGGAGGATGGCCAAGGACCAATTAACGCTATTTTTTTTGTCTGCAGATAAACGCCAGGAATATTTTAACGCTAATTAAAAAGATTTATGAAAAAGAAAAAAACAGTTTATTTAAATGATTTCATAATAGAAAAGGTAAGTTCTTTTATGAATATGTTTAATTATCCAAATACATTTGGAGAAACACTTGAACAAATTATTTCAGAACATGAAAAGCAACAAAAAAGAATTGATCTTCTTGAGAGTGAAAATCGTTTGCTAAAAAACACATTCGAATTAATTAATGACATCTCTGTTTTAAAGAAAGAACTATTAGTAAAAGAAAGTAGTTTAGTGAAAAACATTAGAGACATAAATAAAAATGAAAAGGAGTAAGATTTCTCCCACTCCTTTCCTTTTAAAAAAATAAGTCTTTTTATTTAGACTAAACATATTTTTATCATTATATTTGAAATGTATTTTTAAATCAATGTAGTAGTTTATTTAAAATGCATTAAAAGAGCTAATCCTAAAGAATTAGCTCTTTTTTCTTTATGGTTTATTTATAAGGTATTTTAAACAAAGAAAGCCCTGGATTAACATCTAGGGCTTTCTTTGTTTCTTTGATTGATTAGTTTACATTAAGTATTTTAATTTCTGTTCTACGATTTGCTTGATGTTCTTGTTCTGAACACTTAACACCATTAGAGCATTTGTTTACTAGTTGTGATTCACCATATCCTTTTGCTATGATATGGTTTTCATTTACACCTTTGTCAATAAGGTAGCTTACACAGCTTTGCGCCCTTCTTTGGGATAAGGTTTGATTATAACGATCTGAACCTCTTGAATCAGTATGTGAACTTAGTTCAACTTTAATGTTATCGTTCTTAATTAAAAATGCTGCTAATTTATCTAGCTCTATTTTACTAGAATCGCGCAAATCCCACTTGTCTAAATCATACAAGATATTCTCTATTTCAAACTTTTGGTTTTCTTTGATTTTTATCATTTTCATATCAAGCTCTAATAAAACATCTCCATTAGAATGTATTAACTCATCCAGGTCCAAGAATCCTTTTTTTGTTGCTGATACTTTGTAGGTAGTATTATTGTCTATATTAACATAGATCTTTCCTTCAGAATCTGTTTTATATTTTGTTTTTTGTCCAGTACCAGGATCAGTAAACTCACCTTCAACAAAAGCTAATGGTTCACCTGTTTCCTTAGATATTGTTTTAACTAAAATATCATATTTCATCTGATCAAAGTAAATATCCTTTTCTATTTTCTCATTATTGGTAATTCTATCTGTATTTAGATATAGGGGGGCGCTTAATTCGTAGTTTTTTATCCTTCCTGACACAATGTAGTCATTATCACTTTCAATTGATATAATATAGCCTTCTTTGTCTTTAGATATAATCGTACTATCATTGTTCTTTCGATTAATTAACCACAATTCAACATCTTCATTTATAACAATATCTTTGAAGGATTTTTTAGGTATTATATGAAGCAAACCATCTACTTTTTGTTTTTCAACCAAATATATTTTATCATATCCAGTATTTCTATCTGAAGTCAATAAAAACTTATTTTTATCTAAATGGGTAAAAGAAAAATCATCCATTGATGAATTAACCCCTAAACCAAGGTTTTCAGGTTTAGTTTCGCTATCTATTTCATATTTATATACATCTAGTCCTCCAAAACCATAAAGTCCATTAGAGGAAAAGTATAGCACATCATCGTGAAACGTAGGAAACATTTCATCTCCTGAAGTATTAACTTCTTCCATATTCACAGGACTTGACCATTTATTGTTTTTGTAATCAGAATAATAAATATCTGTTCCTCCTTTACCTCCTGGCATATCACTAGAAAAATACATTTTTGTATTATCTGTATTGAAGCTAACATGACCGATATTGTAATCCCCATTTATCTCCATTGGTTGCCAGTCAAGAACAATGTTGTTTTTTTCATCTGTTTTGATTAATGATTCATAAAGCTTCACTTTTTTATCATTGTTATTCTTGTTGTATTCAGTTCTTGTTAAATACACCTTCCCTAAAGCTTCATTAAAATAGATTGGTCCATCATGATATTTACTAATTGCTTGATCAAATATTTTAATGTTTCCTGAAGAATCTACTTTATAGATATTAGCAAAGTTTAATTGATCCCAGGCATATTCTTTATGTGTATATCCTATATCGTTTCTATTGCTGCTAATAAACACATCTCCTTTATAAACATGACTTGAAAAATCACCTTTTTGGCTATTGTATGGCCATTCGTTTAATTTGTATCTAAATGATTTTTTGGATAACTCTTCTCTATGTTTTTTAATGTTTTTAATGTAAACACCGTAATCATCTTTTTTATTAGAATCCTTAAACAATAGTTCTATATAATCTATTTTATCTAGTCTAAGTAAACAATCAAGGTAATAATTAAAATGCTTCTCTGTCAAGGATTCATTTTCATAGATGGTTCTGTAATACTCATAGGCTTTTTCATAATTACGTGTAAGGTAAAAGCTTTCGGCCATATTTATAATTGAGTTGTTATCCTGGAGTTTTCCTTTATGATACATTTCTTCATAAACTTGAGAAGCCTCCATGTATGCAAATGTCTCATAAAGTTCATTTGCATATTTTAGTTTCATTTGTTGACTATACGAAACAAATGAAATAATCGTAAATATAAATATTAGTAATGTTTTCATAATTAAAAGTATCTTGGTGAATATATTTTATTTTTGTTTTTATATCTATTGAGGTCGTATTGAAGCATGACTTCATGACTCCCTTTTTGATATGTTCTTAACTCATTAATAGGGTAATCATAAGCATAGCCTATTGTAAAATCATCGAAAATAACAACAGAAGCATTTACGCCAAATCCTTCTCCACTTCTATACATTAATCCTAACCATAGTTTTTTATACATTAATAGATTTGTGTTTAAATCAATAGTTAAAGGCGCTCCCTTTGTGTACCTAATCATTGATGATGCTTTTAGGTCCATAACTGTATTTATATTGAATACATATCCTCCTGTAAGGAATACATGAGGTTGATTAATGTTTTGGGATATATCATTAAACTTATTATAGTAGTTAATTATACTAGGTACAGATAGCCCTGCATAATATCTATCATTATAATAATAAATTCCAGCCCCTACATTTGGGGCTAATTTATTTACATCTAAAGATGCTATTGGATCATTTGAATCAATAGCATACAATTCTGAAAACCCAAAACTATAATTATCGATACCAGTTGAAATACCTAAGTTTAAACGATCATTCCTTTTATTAACCTTAATTGAAGTATTCAGATCTACATATAAGGTGTTCTTTTTTCGCGATCCTATTACATCATTACTAGCGTGTAATCCGATACCAAGCCTTCGATTGTAAATAGGGCTGTGTAATGATATATATTTACTTGATGGTGCGCCTTTAAGTCCAACCCACTGTTCTCTTGCGACAACAGTGGCGTTTAAGGTGTTTCTAGTACCTGCATAAGCAGGGTTAAAATAAAGAGAGTTATGCATATAAAGCGAACTCTGTTCTGCTTGTTGAGCGTATGTAGTTACGTCTATATAAACCAATATAAACATTATAAATATTATTTTTTTCATCGTATTTTATTTTTGTATTTCTAAATATCCTTTCATTACTTCATTCTTATCATCTTCTAACTCTATTACATAGAAATACCTACCTTTGTAATTCCAATACTCCATTTATTTTTTCACTATCATCACCAAGGTTTATTTGATAATAATAAGTTCCATTTGGTAAAATATTTTCATCTAGTATAATTCCTTTGTTAGGGTAACCATCAAAGCTATTTTGATAAGGGGCTGCAAAAAATACTTTATTACCCCATCTATTAAATATTGTTACTGAATTATTCGGATAATATTTTAAAAAATCTAGAACCCAGGTATCATTTAACCCATCCCCATTTGGTGTAAATATTTCAGGTATAGCATAACATGAATTGTCTACATTAGATAAATTAATGTTGCCATTATATACACACCCATTAGAGAATGTTGCTGTATAATAATATTGGCCAAGATGGTTTTCATTTATCTCATAGATAGTATTATCAGGGGTAGCACTTGTATAATTATTTACACCGTTCCAATTAATCGTATAAGTACCAGGAGAAGAAAATCCAAATTCAAAATCATCACCAAAGCATAGATCATCATCAATATTGTCATATACTGTATATTGATTACTATCTAATGATATTGATATGGTTTGATTATTTGTTAGACATTCATTTAGCATAGCGCTAATTGAATAAACTCCTGAAGAATCGAATGGATAATTTGATAGGTTATTGTTTGTCCAGGCTCCATTAACATTTATACTATCATAATTAGAAAAATCTAGAAAAACATTATTTGCTCCACAACTATAATAATTTGGATCCAATGATATGCTGTCTATATCTGTTGTATGAAGGTCAAAGGTATAGTAGCTTTTACAATAATTAAAGGTCTCTGTTACTATTAAGTTGTAGGTTCCTGTATCAGCATAAGTAAGTGGATAAAAACCCAACGAATCGGCTGTTGATATTATATTACCATTTGGTCCATACCATGAATAGTCATAATCAGGGTTTTCATTATTCATAGGATCCATTAAGATGTTTTCTTCACTACAGATATTGTATTTAGATAGTAATTCATTTTCTAATTCAGGAGCATCAAGTATTGTTACGTATTTTCCACCGTAATTATAACAACCAGTTATTGTGTCAGTTACTATGACATCAAACGTACCATTGTGTTCAGGTTTCCAAGGATTGAAATATATATCTTGAGTATTTGCGGCAAAGCCATTCGGGCCTGTCCAAGAATATATTAAGTGGGTGGTATCATAATAGGATATTAAAAGTTCTATATAACCTGAATCATTTTCACATTGCTTATTCCAATTATTGTTTATTTGGGGGTTTAAAGGTCCTTCTGTAATATCGTCATGGGGGTTTTGTAGAGGTTCTATAAACAAACTATCTGTTGCTGTGCAACCAGTGTTTTGATCTGTAATAGTGAGATACCAATATCCTGTTCCATAATTAATACCTGGATTAGGAAATGTAGGGTTTTGTTGATTACTTGTATAGATTGTATTACCCCATGTATCAGGAGGACTATTCCAATAATAATCAACATTAGAACTGCTGCTTGCAAAAAGTTTTAATGTATCATACCTAGAACAAGGAGTAGTATCATAAGCTGAAATTGCATTTAATATTGGTTGAGCTATAACGGTAAGTGCTAAACTTTCATTTCCATTAGGGCTTACAGTACAATTCAAAACAGTATTTGTTATTACAACGGTATAAACCCCATTATGCCCTGAATTAACAATAGGAATAATGGGGTTTTGTTGATTAGAAGTAAAGCCATTCGGGCCTGTCCAAAAGTATACACAATTAGAAAATGAAGGAGCGAAGAGCTGAACACTACTTCCTTCACATATCGTACTGTTACTTGCTGTTACTGGCGAACTGAAATCAGGACATTGCGAATGTACTGAAAAACTTAGGCTTAGTATAGCTGTTGAATTTAAGAGTAATTTTAATAATTGTTTCATGTTTATGTAGGATTATAATTATCATGCAAATATATGAAAATATTTGTTATATCTAATTATTTATTAAGCTTTAGGGTGGTGTTCGATTTGGTGGTGCAATCCCTTGTTTTATATGGGCTGAGGGGGTTTTTATCCGTATCTTTAAAGAAAGAAACTTTATAGATTATATAATATGAAAAACAATTTTATTAAAAAACTCACACCTGTTTTGGAAGAAAGTTTTATTGAAATGGTGAAGATAACACAAGCAAAAGATGTTGAAGGGGTTTTAAGAAAAGTTTGGAATGAAAATGGGGAGGATAAAGCCCAATTGAATTACATAGAAAAATTTTATGTATTATTTTTAAATCGTGCTAATATGGTAGTAGGGTATTCTTTAATCTCTATTGGAGGAATATCAAGTACAGTTGCAGACGGAAAGGTAATATTTTCAAACGCTCTTATGTCTGGATGTTCGGCTATTATATTAGCTCATAATCATCCTAGTAATAAATTAATACCTAGTGAACAGGATATCAGTCTTACAAAGCGTTTTGTTAAGTTTGGTAAATTAATTGATTTATTAGTTTATGACCATATAATTATTGGTTGCAATAGCGGAGAATACTATAGCCTTGCAGAAAATGGGGATATTTAACAAAATCCCAAAAAAAAACCAAAAGGACTTATGTCTTTTGGTTTTTTTTTGGCTAAAGAAAGTTGATCTATCAATCAACTTTCTTTAGGTTGAAACAGTCAAGTGAATTAAAATATTTTATTTCCTTAGATTCGGGATTTTCCCAATCCCTTCCTTTAAGATTAAAAGAAACTTCGATTTTATCACCCAAGTTTAGATCATCTAATTTTGAGACTCTATCTTGTGTTATTTGAAACAACACTTTTTGTCTATGTTCTTTTACTTCATTTAATGTTTCAATAACAAATTCACGTTTTTGAAATTTTTCGGTTACTTTTTCAGTATCTTTTTTTACTAATAGTTGTCCGATTTCTTTGTGTACTGTACTCATATTTATTTTATTTTATATTTACTTGTTTATTAGTCTATTATGTAGTTTGCATTTACATAAAGATTTGACCAGGTACTATCATTATCAAAAGCTCTTACACTGATGTAATAAGTATCTTCTGATGGGAATACATAAGACATATTGTTTTGTGTATAAAGGGTTGTATCTGTATTTATAACATATTCGTAATACATTATTTTTCCGCCCCATTTTGCGTCTCTGTCATTACCATTAACTTTAAATTGTTTATCCAGGTTATTAAGGTTATTAATATCTAGTAGTTCCCAATCTATAATAGGGGTCATGTTTTCAAATACAACTAACTCAAATTTAATCCTTGTTGTTATATCATAACTATCAACTAGATCAAGACTTATATTATGTAAGCCAGTTGAAGAGGGCTTCCAATGGAACCCAGCGTTTTCATTAATATTAACTTTTAAAGTGTCTAAAGCATTTACTTGAATACCTTTGTAGTAAAGATCCCCAGGACCATTAAAAACCACTTTAATTTCATCTATTTCATCTACAGAATTAAGTTTAAAACGATAACCTATTCTTCGTTTAACGGTATCAATAATGTAATTACCATTAATGGTTTCTGTAAATTGACTATGATAATTCGTTCCATAAACTTTTGCTGTAATAGCTTTGTTTCCATTTTTAAAAATATCCTTTCTTTTATCACATGATATTAGTAAGAACACCAGGGCAATAATGTATATAATTTCCTTTTTCATAACTTAGTTTTATAAATATATTTTTACACCTCCTTTCAGAACATAGTTCCAATTACCTATTAAGCTTTTGTGCCAATAGTTTTCTTCAAAAGACAATGAAACGCCTATCTTTTTATTAATCAGGTAGCCATAAGAAAGACCTAGTTTTAAGCCATATACTATCGTTTGCTTTTCTATTTCATTTCTTTGACTTGTTAAGTATTCTATACCTAACAATCCACCGTAATAGATATTAAGTCCATGACGATTATCTAAAGTGAAAAGATTGTAACTATTACCAACATTAATATAAGGCAGATTAAATGTTAGTGATGCTTTATCTTCGATGTAACCATTTTCGAAATTAAGTCCGGCATCAAGAGTGAATCTTTGTCCAATATATCTTGAATATTCAACACTTCCGTATGTTCCTATAGAATATTTTGATAACCCATAATTAAGGTTTATAGAGTTGATTCCTTTAATGTTTCTTTGCCCATATAATGCGCTTGTTGAGAAAAGAATGATCAGTATAAATATTAGGTTTTTCATATCTTAATTAATTTAATGTTTAATAGTTCCTCTTTATTATCCAAAGAGCTTAATTGTAAAAAATAGATTCCTGGAGAGAGCTTGGATAAATCGTAATTTTTATACATAACATCATTCACTACTCTATTCCCTAAAGCATCTAAAATCACTATTTTCAGTTTTTCCTCAATACTTACATTTAGATAATCAACAATAGGATTGGGGTATATTAATATTTCTTCAGGTTGTTCTTTTTCATCTATTGATAGGGTTCCTGCAACGTTCCAATAATCAATAAAATTTCTTTCAGTAAAACAGCCTAAAGAATCCGTAACAACAGCATTTAATGAATATAAACCTAATTGGTTTTTGTAGTGCCAAACACTATCTCCATAATATGGTTGTGATCCGTCATTATATGTTAGTTTTATTTCATCATTTGAAGGACTAAAATATGAACCATGAGTTCTTGTAAATACAGGGGTTCCTACCTCTAAGTTTCCAGTTTGACTAAATTCAAATATGGGTTCAGGTTTTCTTACTATTTTTATTGAAGAATAATCGCTAAAACAGCTAATGTCGCTTTCTTCATGATAATATACTTGATATAGCATGTTATTATGATTAGTAACCCAATATGGGCTTTTATCCTCTACTTTAGCGCCAAATATGTTTATCTTATTACTGTTCGTTATATTATGATTATAATTACCTGTATAGTGATATGTATCATCATTTATATCATAAATATTCCACAACACCTTTCTTACTGAATCTACATCTAACATAGAATTATAAATCGATGATGAAGTGATCGCATCATCGAGTTCTACAAATCCATCGGAACCATTCCAACAGAAATTATAATTTGTATCTATTTCAGGAGTTGGAATAGCCCCTAAGTATAATTTTTTCCACACACCTATGTCTCCTGAAGAATTATGTGGTCTTACCATAACCTCAATTAAATCTCCTGTAATAGCAGAATATGTACCTGTGTTTGATGATAAAGTTGGGTGTAGGTTTATGTATTTACCATTTAGATTGTAATTACTCGTATTCCAATTAGCATTTGTGGTATCTACAAATGAAACATTTGTTTGTATTTGCGAGGGAATATTAATTGTTTTTTCTGTTCCAAATCCTAAAGGTGTAACAACATTATCTATCATCATTTGCCATTCATATACTAGATAATTATCTGTGTTTGTTAGTTTTAAATCGTAACTAGTTCCTGAACATACTTGATGGTATTGTCCTTTCCTGCTAATAACTGGCGCAAGGATTGTTCCATTTTGTGTTAATGCCGGAGGAACACGTTCTTCTATTGCAGCTCCTGTTTCTCCTGGACCAAATGTATATTCTAGATCATAATTAGGTTGGGTGTAAACATGGGGTACTGGGTCTATAACAATTACTGTATCTATTATATTTGTTCTACAGCCTTGATTTTCAACATAAGCTTCTAGGTAGTGGCTTCCTGCGCCCGCTAAAGCAGGATCATAGTAATCCACCCCATTAGATATATTATATCCATTTCCACTAAAATTTAAATCCCCACCTGTGTAGTTAAGTATTGTTGGAGTTAATGGAACAGCAGAACTGTGTTCTGTGAAACTAGGTATAGAAGAAAACGAAACAGTTCCTGCGGGTCTGAAATCTACGTTTTTAATCCTTGTCATTATTGTCTTATTATTATACTTGTATGAGTAAATAATATAGCTCAATTCATTTATAGAATCCATTATATTAATACTAGGCTGATTATTAACATTTACATGCCCAGGTAAACTAATTAAAAGAGATGAGTTTCCATCATTATTAATTGTAAAGGCGCTTTTATCGTTAAATGAAAGTTTTCGATCTGTGTAATTTACATAATTAGGGATGTTCAATAAATCTAATACTTTATATTCTCTATTATTTGTACACACAACATCTTTAAGCTTCAACCCTCTTGCTCCAGGTATATATAAGGGAATTATAGTCGTCCATTCTTTATTAAACATACCATTTTTCTTTCTAGCCGTTAGCGTTAATATTACTTCATAAACATCATACCTACTAGGTATATGTTGTCTAACATAATCATGGAATTGCCAATAATTATATTTCTTTTGTTGTTCACTAAGGTTAGCGTTAGGGCTATTCCAACTATGTTGAGGAATTGCCTGTCCTGCACCAACTTCCAGAATAGGATTGCCTGAGATAGAAAGTGTTCCATTAACAAAGTTACCAGCTCTTATTGTGATATATGCGTTCAGCAGGTGTTGCATTGATTCATCTGGATCCCATCCTTTTGTCTCTCTAAGATATTTATAAGGTGAATAAATGTCTATTTGATCCCAACTACCTACTGGTTCAGGAATATGTTGAGAAAAAGCATTGCTTAAAAAGGTTAATATCACAATTATTGTTGTAAATATTTTCTTTGTCTTTGTTTTCATAATTTTTAGATTTTATTATTAGTATTAGTGTTTGATTTTACATTTGTACAACATTCAGTATATCTCTATGAGGAATATCAAAGTTTATTTTCCGACCTCCTTCAATTGACATATCAGAACCATTATCCTCCCAGTGTTCTATTCTAAGTTTTTTATTTTCTGTTAAAACAAATTTATCCAGGACAACTACATATGATATTTTTGAATTTCCTTCTATTTGTTTTGGACGATTGTGTTCATATAGAGAGAACAATTCTATCATTTGGGAACTCTCCCCTTTTATTCTTCGTTTTACAGGAAGTACTTTGAACTTATAATAATCGAACATGTAAGGAATATTACTTCGGTTTTCCATATCAAAACATAAATATATTTTCTCTTCATGAATTAATATTTCGCGAAGATTTATGTTCAGTTTATAATCTTTTACACCCATATTCAATATTCTAGGTTCCTTACTTAAAATCATTTCACATACCTCAGAATACTCTTTTATTTGGTTTTCATTCTTGGTTTTGGAAGGGTTCTCTAAAGTAAGAACTTGACTATCGCTTTTTGGATTATCTTTTATCGGAGAAGTTGTTTTTAAAACAGTTTCTTGTGTATAATTATAAAGATACTTTATAGGCTGTTCAACGTAATTTATAATAAACATAAAAACCTCTCCATCACATTCTACAAAAAGGTTTGTCTCTTCAAAATATTCTATTTCCGCTTGAACGATTAATTTATTGTCGCTTGATCTAACAATAACGTCCTCGCTTCCTACGTCATATTTTATATTGCTGCTCTTAAATAGTAAATAAGCACTTTTTGTAAATGATACCTCAATGGTATCACTGACTTGTGCTTGTGATAATAGTGTAATAAAAATACTCGTTATTAATATAATGTACTTCATTTTATTGCTTTTTTGATATGTATATTCTATGACCATTATTGAGAACAAAAGAAGCTTCTTTGTTCCTCTTTTTTACATTAACTTTCAATTTGCCCAGGACTGGAACATTGCCCTCAATAGAACCTCCCTCAGCATCTAATGCTTCATCGGCTCCATCTCTAGCCATTTCATTTAAAATGCTTTCAGGAATAGCTATTCCGTTTATTCCATCCTCGTCATAAACAGCCCATTTAACCTTTTTAAACTCATTACCCACCCTTACTGCTGTAATAATTATTTCCATGCGTTCTTGGCTATAATTAGCTTTTCCAGTTAGAATACTATTTCTTTCTACCTCCATTCCATCAATGATCATTTTCTCGGCCAGGCGTATATTAACATATCCTCCTGATCGGACAACTTTGTTACCATTGTCAATCACAGCTCTAAAAAGCTTTTTGTTTGATTTTTTTAAGGTTCCATCTGAAGGAGTTCTTCGCCTCCTGGTATCAACTGGTTCTTCAACTACACTATTGTTCGTTACTTCTTCTTTTGGCTTTGATGGCTCCTTATTATTCAGCATTTCATCTTTATAGTTAGAATAGGGAGAAACATTCTTTTTTGGTTGAACTACACTATTCGTTTTTACATCATCTAAACTATCATTATCTACCACCATTTCATCTTCTTGGTTTCCAACAACCCCCAATTCTGAAGAAAAGAAATCATTATTTCTAATTGAAGTATTCTTATTTCTCTCAGGATTATTAATTACCTCTTCATCAACAGGTATTACAACGTTATCTATATCATTAACGTTGGATGCTGTTTCTGTTTGACCTTGATTTAAGGCATTATAAATACCTAGAATAAAGGTTGCTAATACCGCAAGAACAATCAAGACTACGAAAAACAACTTTTTCTTGTCTTTTTTTAACTCATCTAATTTGCTCATTTCTTAATCTCTTCTATTAAAACATTATCGATTAATATTCCGAATCCGTTTTTAGTTGATACTTGTGTTTTTATAAAATCACACCTCATTTCTAATAGACGTTTTTTTACTACATCACCGTTTATAAAGCTTTGCTCAAAAACAGCCTTTCCTTTAAAGTTATTGTCTATAATTTCTACATCTGTGGTTTTTATAGCTACATCTACTCTTAAATTGTTTTGCAGGACCTTACTTCTTACATTATCATTGATATAAGATTGTAATATTTCATTTCCTGAACGACCAAAATATGCTTTGGCCATATCTATTCTATCATCATAATTAGATGCTGAAAAAGAATACATATAGTCAATTCCCATCTTTAAAACATTATGACTTTGTAGTTTAAACAAATCTGTTTCTGATATAGCATTAACACTTCCTTGTATTGCAGTTCCATCATTTATGATGATCACTTTTTTTGAAAGATCTCTAACTTCTTTTTCGGTTTTTAAATACATAAAAAGCATTCCAACAAGGGCTATTATTAAAGCCCCTATTGAAATAATTAACATACTTTTATAGGCTCTATCTGCTTTCACTAAGCCGATTTCTTTTTTTAGTTCCTTCATTTTCATTACTTGTTTCTATTAATCAGGTCGTGCTTTTCCTGCGCTTTTTGTCGCTGCTGCTCCTTTACTTCCTGCCATTAATGATTTACCACCTGTAGCGGCTGCTCCTGCTACCATTACACCTGCTGCTGCTGCTCCTGCTACTTTACCCATACCTGCTGACATAATACTGTTCATTCCAACAGTTCCGATAAACCAAGAGGTCATTTTAAATACTGAGAAATAACACCCTATTTGAATTAAAGCAAAAGCAAAGGTTTCTGCTACGCCTGATCCTATTACATGCTCTCTTTGAAAATACAACATAAGCATATCTAATATATTTAATGTTGTGAATGAAAAGCCCAGGGTTAGCATTAAATTAAAGTATTGTATTGGTTTGTCTTTGAAAAATATTCCAAAGGCCAAAACTATAGGTCCAAAAACAATACCTATCATAAATACAAATTTCAAAAACCATCCCATTACAAGCTTAATTAAATCAGAAACTAAATTTGCAAATCCCATTAAAGCAGCTTCAAAATGTTTTTTAAAGTCAAACATTCCAATATCTGCTGTGTTTTGAAGGATTTGTTCTTCTGAAACTCCAGAACCTGTTATCGTACCATCTGCTTCACCTGAATATAAATCAACGGCCATTTTATTAAGTTCTTTATTTAAACCTTCTACAACTTCTGTTTGTCCTGTAGATTTGAAATAATCTCTAGCTTCATGAAGCTTTGCATATTCAGGACTTTCAGTTAATGCTTTTCTATGAATAAAGTACGTATTAGCATTTGTTTGTAGCTCTTGATTTATAGATGAGTCTTTTTCTGTAATTGCGTTTATTGAACGTATAGCTCCTGAAACACCTTCAGATAAAGGGTAATAACCTCCTATTAAAATCACAATAAATATAGCTCTAAGAATTTCATTCCAATCCCACATAACAGAGACTTCATTTCCTTGTAATGTGCTTAAACTATACCTGAAATACTCTATTCCTAGTTTTAACCCAAAAAATGAGGTTACAAGAAATATACCTATTGTCGTTGTCCACTGTAATCCTTTTTCTGTAATTACGTTTAGAGTTGGCATATCCCAACTACTACCAACAACTTCTGTTAATTCAATCATAGTATTAATATTATATATTCATATTTAAAACCTGGGTCATTCTTCGCCCCCCAGCTTCTTTGTCATATTTATTAAGCATGCTTTGTCTAAATTGTTCTCCTAACCACTTATTCATATCTGCTGTAGATCTCATTGCGGATTCTAACTCATTGTTTAAATCCTCTAAGGTCTTAATGGTTTCATATTGTGTTAAAACCATTGAACCCTGAATTAATAACTTGTAACGAGAACTTACGTCTGCTATTTTACCAAAGGATAAATCAAGTTCTAGTTTTTTACCACATACCATAGCTCCTTTAGCTAGCTTTAGATAAATATCTGTTTGGTCAGTTAAACAAAGCATTCCATCCATTAGCTTTATAAATCTTTTGGTTTGTTCTGTACCGGACTTGATTTTCTGTAAAAACTCAGCTGTTGCCCTCCATTGCTCATTAACTTCTTTTAGTTCTCCTAATGTAGATAGCATACTAGCTATTTGAACTCCATTGGTTGGATCGTAAACAATAGATGCTCCACCTTGCTCAATAGAACCTTTTCCTAATAGCAAGCAAAAAACCATTACATAAATCTTTTTCATAACTCTTGTTTTAATTAATTAGTGTTTTGTTTTTATTTTCTACGAATGTATGAACCGCAGAATCTATACTTCCTCGATTAGCTATTAACTCATCAATCATTTTAATTTCTTTTGCGTTGGTTTGATAAATAGCATAGGTTTCATCTGATACTTCATGTCTGAATAAAAAACCTTTCATTGAACCAAACTTCATAAAGCCTATTCTATAGCTTTTATCTTCGGCTTGCTGATTCTTGAGTAATTCAACCTCTGAATCTGAAAGATCAAGGTCCTGCTGCATTTTATTTAATAAGTTTGATTCACTACCATGATTAAGTATTATTTTGATTTTACTATTACCTAATATGGATGCTTTTACTAAAGGATCAAGGTTGTCTAAAAACTCTATACTTTGAGTAATAATAAAGACTTGCCCTCCATGTTTTCTGATTTTTCTATACAATCCTCCAATGTAATCTGAAAAAATACCTCCCTGTAAAAAGTCTACAGCTTCATCAATAAACATTCTTACTCTTTTACCGTAATGCAGTTTTTTCATTTTTTCAAACATATTCATTACTATAAGTAATGTTGGAGAGGATAAATCTTCATTTCCTTCAATACCTACTAAATCAAAAGTTACCCACCTGGCATTTAGATTAAAGGTGGTTTCATTGTTTAATAAATAACCATACTCTCCCTCACTTTTAAATTTATCCATTACAAGAAGAAACTCATTCTTGTTTATAAATTCAGTATATGAAGGGTTATTTAAAAAGAAAACATCTTGTAGAAAAATATAATAACTATCAAAACATACCTTGACTTCTTTGTTTGCCTTGATATTATCATTTACATACTTATAATAAGCTACTATAGACTTTTTAATAATATCAGTGGATCCTTTTTGACTTTCACTCATTCCACCAAAACAAGCCACCAATACTGTACTTATAAAATCTATAAACATGGTGTCTTTCTCACCATATTGATCAATGTTTGGGTGATACAAACCATCATCTGATTGATAACAATCTAAGAATGGATTGAATTTCAAATTTTCAGGGTTTTTAGAGTCTATGTAAATACCTCCGTTTATTTCTGTTATTCTCTTATAAGAAGCCCCTACATCAATTAAAAACACAGCATCACCATTCCAGTAACTTTGATCTAACAAATGATTAATTAAAAAGGATTTTCCTTCTCCTGTAGGAGCGAATAAAACTCCATTTCTAGCTTGTAGCCAGTCATTGTTTTCATCCCAAAAATCAAAAACGTAAGGCTTTCCAAACATATCCACTAATATAACACCATCTGAATTTCCTTTTTTAAAGGATTCTATATGTGTCATATATGAAACTACTTCTAAATAGCTTAGTCGCATATACTCATTAGTAGAACTAGCTCCAGGTAATGAAGCATAAAACGTTCTAAACAAATTTGAGTTATGAGATACAAGGCTTAATCCTAATTCCTTGGTTCCTTTATTATTGACTGTGTTTACATATTCCTGAAGCTTATCTTTATTTTCAGAATAAAGAATGCAATTCAAGCCCCATGAAGCATATTT